>Ga0070658_10000022_pt1 | contig 186706 bp, 181 predicted proteins | sample KBSC13metaG_FD_64664 | JGI IMG/M metagenome (GOLD analysis project Ga0070658, IMG submission 64664) | Corn rhizosphere microbial communities from Kellogg Biological Station, Michigan, USA - KBS C1-3 metaG | ecosystem: Host-associated > Plants > Roots > Rhizosphere > Soil ...
GCGGGGTGCGCGGTCGCCAGCGTCACCACCGGCACGTCGGCAGGCAGATCGGCGGCGAGCGCGGCGGCGTAGCCGATCGCGGTATGCGGATCGAGCAGCATCCCCGATTTCTCGCAGGCGCGGCGCATCGCGATGTCCATCGATTCGGGATCGACCCTCGCGCTGGTGAAGATCCGGGCGGCATCGGTCCGCATCGCGGGCGTGAGGCCGAGTTTGCGATCGGTTTCGAAGCCCTGCATCGCCGCAGCGAGCGCGCCGCCGTCCCGCGCGTGGAGATCGAACAGCAACCGTTCGAAATTCGAGCTGACCTGGATATCCATCGAGGGCGCGGCGGTGGCGGTGACCGTCCCGACCGAATAATCGCCTTCGCTGAGCGCGCGGTGAAGGATGTCGTTGACGTTGGTGGCGACGATCAGCCTTGCGATCGGCAGCCCCATGCGCGCCGCGACATAGCCCGCGAACACGTCCCCGAAATTGCCGGTCGGCACCGAGAAGGCGACCGGCCGATCAGGCGCGCCAAGACGCACAGCGGCGTAGAAATAATAAACGATCTGCGCGGCCAGCCTTGCCCAGTTGATCGAGTTCACCGCCGAGAGATGGAAGCGGCCGGCGAAATCCTGGTCGGCGAACATCGCCTTCACCATCGCCTGCGCATCGTCGAAGCTGCCTTCGATCGCGATATTGTGGATGTTCGGCGCCAGCACGGTGGTCATCTGCCGGCGCTGCACCTCGGACACGCGGCCCTTGGGGTGGAGCATGAACAGATCGACCTTGGCGCGGCCCGCGAGCGCGTCGATCGCCGCCGAACCGGTGTCGCCCGATGTCGCGCCGACCACGGTCAGATGCGTGTCGCGGGTCGAGAGGAAACGTTCGAACAAAAGGCCGAGCAATTGGAGAGCCACGTCCTTGAAGGCGAGCGTCGGCCCGTGAAACAGCTCCAGCACCCAATGGCGCGCGTCGAGCTGGACCAAAGGCGTCACCGCCGCATGCGCGAAGCGGCCATAAGCGGCGTCGCATAGCTGACGCAGATCCTCGCGCGAGAGCGAATCGCCGACGAACGGCGCGAGGATGGCGACGGCGGTGTCGACATAAGAGAGCCCGGCCAGCGCCGCGATCTGATCGCGCGTGAAGCTCGGCCACGCCTCTGGAACATAGAGGCCGCCATCCTTGGCGAGGCCGGCGAGCGTCACCGCCTCGAAATCGAGTGCGGGGGCGGCCCCGCGCGTACTGACGTAAAGCATGGCCGCGCAGTTAGCGGCAGCAGCGGATTAGGGCAATGTTGGGCTGCCTTCCCCTCACGGGGCTTTGATCTTCCGGCTGCGCTGCCACAGTGCGACGCCGTAGATGATCAGCGCGACGCCTGCGAACAGGAACCATTGCACCGCGTAGGATAGATGGTTGTTAGGGATGTCGGCGGGATTGGGCTGGACGCTCGGCTTGAGCCCGGGCGCGGGCCTGTCGCTGACGATCATCGGCGAAGGCGCGGCCTGCCGTCCGAACAGCCGCGCCACGAGCGGCTGTTCGCTGGGCGCGCGCGTCAGGCGCCCGCTGACCGGACCGCCTGTCCAGGCCGGCGCCGCCGCGTCGGGGGAAACCCCCATGTCGACCGCGATGCCGGGGCCTTCGGCGCCAGTCCTGCACCAGGCGATATGGCGCCAGCCGGACGCGCCGTCGGCGGAACGCCCCGCCTCCGGCTGCCATTTTACCACGGCGAGGCAAAAAGCGCTGGTGCGGCGGTAGAGCGATTCGTCACTCACCGGAAACAGGGCGGCGAACGGAAGCGGCGGCTTGGTCGCATTGGCCGCGTAATGCGCGAGCAGAGCCTCTTTCTCGTGCAGGCGGTGGAGCTGCCAGATGCCGAGCCGCACCATCAGCAAAGCGGCGAGCGCGACGATGATCGTCGGCACGATCGGCACCGCGCGCGTCACTTGGAAATACGCCCCTCACGCGCGGCGTTGCGATATTCGAGCGCGAGCAGCACGCCCTTTCCGCCACGCAGGCTGCCGACGATCAGCGCGAGCGTGATCGGCGGCCACAGGATCAGGTGGACCCAGAAAGGCGGTGAGAAGGTCAGCTCGACCGTGATTGCCATCGCCGCGACGATCGCGCCGAGGATCAGGGTCAGGAAAGCGGCGGGGCCGTCGCCGACATTGAAGGCCGAGAAATCGAGCCCGCAGGCATCACAGCGGTCCGCGAACTTGATCCAGCCCGAAAAGAGCGTGCGCGCGTCGCAGCGCGGGCAATGGCCGGTCAGACCGGCCTTGATCGGCGGTGGTTCCGGGTCGGCCACTCAGGCGCGGCCGACGCACCAGGGATCGGGCTGCATGTCGATCGGCAGGCCAGCCTCATCGGGCGCCGGGAAGCGCGCCTTGAAGGTGAAGGCCTGGGGAGAAGGACCATAGCGATCGAGCAGCCACAGGCGCGACAGCCCGTCATTGACGGTCGGCCGATACCCCGCGGGCACCCACCACAGGGCCATATAGGCGTTATCGAACCGCTCGAACCATTCGCGGCGGCGACCCATGAAAGGCGTGTGCCCGCTGCGATAGACATATTCGAACAGCGCATCCGCATCGGCCCAAACCGACATGTTGACGATGAACTGCGGGTCAGGCGCGGGCTTGACCGCGGTGGCGCCTACGCCGGTCTCGTCCTTGAACCGCCAGACGAAGCCGGGGCTCGCCTCGGCCAGCGCGTTCACATGCTCGAGCGCGTTCATGAAATCGGCGACCGCGGGATCATCGTCGGGTGCGACGAGACGTCCGACGTTAATCTCCGCAAGTTGCCAATCGACGCTCATATTAACCCGCGATCGGGGCGCCCCAGCCACCCCAGACATAGATGGAGATGAACAGGAACAGCCACACCACGTCGACGAAATGCCAATACCAGGCCGCCGCTTCGAAGCCGAAATGCTGCTTTGGCGTGAAATCGCCGCGATAGGCGCGGATCAGGTTCACGGTCAGGAAGATCGTTCCGATCAGGACATGGAAGCCGTGAAAGCCGGTCGCCATGAAGAAGGCGGCGCCATAGTTCAGGCCTTTGAAGGCGAACGGCGCGTGCGCATATTCCCAGCCCTGGATGCACGAGAAGGTGATGCCGAGCAGGATCGTGCACCACAGACCCTGGATCATCCCCTTGCGATCGCCATGGATCAGCGCGTGATGCGCCCAGGTCACGGTCGTACCCGAGCAGAGCAGGATCAGCGTGTTCAGGAGCGGGAAGGCGAAGGGGTTGAGGACGGTGATCCCCTTGGGCGGCCATACGCCGCCGACCGCATCGACGGTCGAGGGGAAGAGCGAGAAATCGAACCAGGCCCAGAACCAGCCGAGGAAGAACATGACCTCCGAGGCGATGAACAGGATCATGCCGTAGCGCAGGTGTAGCGACACGACCGGCGTATGATCGCCGGCATGGGCTTCCTTGATCACATCCGACCACCAGGAGAACATCGTGAAGAGCACGCCGATCACGCCGGCGAAGAACAGCCAGCCGCCATAGGCCGCGCTGTGCATCCACATGATGCCGCCCGATGCCATTGCCAGCGCCGAGACGGCGCCGATCAGCGGCCAGATGCTCGGCGGCAGGATATGATATTCGTGGCTCTTCGCTCCGGCCATGCTCGTCGGGTCCCTGTAGAGTGTTCTAGGTTAGCCCCTTAGCCTGCCGTTTTCGGCTTCGCTACAGGGTAAAAAGTGTAGGAAAGCGTGATCTCGCTAATGTCGTTGGCGTCGGGATCCTTGGCGAAGCCCGGATCGACGTAGAAGACGACCGGCATCCGCACCCGTTCGTGCGGGCGCAAGGTCTGCTCGGTGAAGCAGAAGCACTGGATCTTGACGAAATAAGCGCCGGCCTGCGGCGGCGTCACGTTGAAGGCGGCGCTGCCGGTGATGGGATGATCGCTGTTGTTGACCGCGGTGAAGAATACCATCTGCCGCGCGCCGACCGCGACATGGGTCACGCGCTGATCGGGCTCGAATCCCCACGGCAGGTTGGGCGAGACGTTGGCGTCGAAACGGACATTGACGAAACGGCCGACTACCGCGCCTGGCGCGACCGCGTTGAGCCTTTCCTGCACGGTGCCGTTCCAGCCGGTGGCCTGGCAGAACATCCGATAGAGCGGCACGCTGGCGAAGCCGAGCGCAAGCGCGCCGCCGGCGACCAGCAACATGATCAGGCCGGTACGCCTCTTTCGTTTTTCGAGGCCCAGAGTGCTGGCCATCACATCATCCGCGCGATCGCGATCGCGAAGAACAACACCACCAGCGCGCCGAGCGCCCAGGCCGTGACCTTGGCGCGCGCGCGCTGGCGGCGGCGATATTCAGCTTCATGTTCGGGCGTCATGCGAACACCAATCGATCGACCACGAGCGCTCCGAACAGGATGAAGAGATAGAGGATCGAGAATTTGAACAAGGCGCGTTCCGGCTTCATCAGCGCCTGATCACTTTCTCGGCTGATGGCGACACGCACCGCCAGCAAAAGGAACCAGGCCGTGAGCAGGCTGGCGACGATTCCATAGATTGCGCCGGTAAGCCCGAGCGGCCAGGGCGCGATCGCCGCGGCGGCCATCGGCAAGGTATAGATCAGGACCTGACGCCGCGTCGCTTGGGCGCCGGCGACGACCGGCAGCATCGGTACGCCGGCGGCGGCATAATCGGTCCGCACGAACAGCGACAGCGCCCAGAAATGGGGCGGCGTCCACAGGAAGATGAGCAGGAAGAGCAGCACTGGCAACAGATCGATCCGGCCGGTCGCCGCCGCCCATCCGATCAGCGGCGGAAAGGCGCCCGCCGCGCCCCCGATTACTATATTCTGCGGTGTGCGGCGCTTGAGCCAGACGGTGTATACGATGACGTAGAACAGGATCGAGATGGCGAGGATCGCGGCGGCGAGCAGGTTGATCGCCAAACCCATCAGCACGACCGATCCGACACCGAGCGCGACCCCGAAATGGAGCGCCGACTGACGGTCCATACGGCCCGCGGGAAGCGGCCGGTTCTTCGTGCGCTTCATGCGAGCGTCGAGATCGGCCTCATACCACATGTTGAGCGCGCCTGACGCGCCCGCGCCGACCGCGATGCACAGGATCGCGGTGAAGCCGAGGATCGGGTTGATATGTGACGGCGCCGCGAGCAGTCCGCATAGAGCGGTGAAGACCACCAGGGTCATCACGCGCGGCTTGGTCAAGGCGAGGAAATCGCGCCATTCGGCCGGCAAAGCCGGGTTCAGCGGAAGCGTCGGGGAAGCCATTTGCGAGCGCTATAGGCGTCGGGGAAGATTCGGGAAAGCCATTGCTCGGCAACGCACCGAGGCGATGGTCGGTTCTCCTGAAAAGGAGATGGAGCAGAGGGCTCCAACCGAGAATCGAAGAAACCCGGAAAAGAAAAAGCGCCCCGGGTTGCCCCGGAGCGCTCATTCCTTGCCGTTCGGGCTCTCGCGGATCAGTCGATGTGCGGGAGCTGTTCGAACTGGTGATAGGGTGGCGGGCTCGGCAGCGTCCACTCGAGCGTGGTCGCGCCTTCGCCCCAGGGATTGTCGGGCGCCTTCGGCCCCGCGAGCAGCGAGTAGATCACGTTGACGAAGAAGATCACCATCCCGATGGCCATGATCATGTAGCCGTATGTCGCGATCGTGTTCCAATGTTCGTATGCGTCCGGATAATCCGGATAGCGGCGCGGCATGCCCTGCAGGCCGAGGAAGTGCATCGGGAAGAACAGGACGTTCACACCGACGAAGAATATCACGAAGTGCACGACGCCGAGCGCTTCGTTGTACATGCGGCCCGACATTTTCGGGAACCAGTAATAGAAGCCCGCGAACAGCGAGAAGACCGCACCCAGCGACAGCACGTAGTGGAAGTGCGCCACCACGTAGTAGGTGTCCTGGAAATAATTATCGATGCCGCCATTGGCGAGCAGCACGCCGGTTACGCCGCCGACGGTGAACATGAAGATGAAGCCCAAGGCCCACAGCATCGGCGTCTTGAAGGACAGCGAGCCCTCCCACATCGTCGCGATCCAGGAGAAGATCTTGATGCCGGTCGGGACCGCGATCACCATCGTCGCCGCGGTGAAATACATCTTGGTATCAACCGCCAAACCGGTGGTGAACATGTGGTGCGCCCACACCACGAATCCGACCACGCCGATCGCGACCATGGCATAAGCCATGCCGAGATAGCCGAAGATCGGCTTCTTGCTGAAGGTCGAGATGATGTGGCTGACCATCCCGAAGCCGGGCAGGATCATGATATAGACTTCGGGGTGGCCGAAGAACCAGAAGAGGTGCTGGTAGAGGATTGGATCGCCACCGCCGGCCGCGTCATAGAAGGTCGTGCCGAAGTTACGGTCCGTCAGCAGCATCGTGATCGCGGCGGCGAGCACCGGCAGCGCCAGCAGCAGCAGGAAAGCGGTGACCAGAACCGACCAGGCGAAGAGCGGCATCTTGTGCAGCGTCATGCCCGGCGCGCGCATGTTGAGGATGGTGGTAATGAAGTTGATCGCGCCAAGGATCGACGAGGCGCCGGCCAGGTGGAGCGACAGGATCGCCATATCGACCGCCGGCCCCGGCGAGCCACTGGTCGACAGCGGCGCATAAGCGGTCCAGCCGATACCCGCGCCCGGCCCGGTGCCGCCCGAAAAGAAGCTCGAGCCCAAAAGCAGGGTGAAGGACGGCACCAGCAGCCAGAACGAGATATTGTTCATGCGCGGGAAGGCCATGTCCGGCGCACCGATCATGATCGGGACGAACCAGTTGCCGAAGCCGCCGATCATCGCCGGCATGACCATGAAGAAGACCATGATCAGGCCGTGCGCGGTGACCAGCACATTCCAGAAATGGTGCGCCTGATCGGCGGTGCCGGCGCCGTGCAGCATCTCGTACCAATGGCCGAGATACTGGATGCCCGGATGCGCCAGCTCGGCGCGCATCAGGCCGGAGATCGCGCCACCGATGATGCCCGCGAAGATTGCGAAGATCAGATAGAGCGTGCCGATATCCTTGTGGTTGGTCGACATGAACCAACGCGCGAAGAAGGCCGGCTTGTGATCGGCGTCGTGATGATGCTCATCTCCATGCTCCGCATGGAAATGGCTGGGATGGGCGGCGATATCGGTCATTGATCAGGCCTTCAGTTCTGCGCGACGGCAGGCTGGGAAGAGGTGGCGGGCTTGGCGGCGCTGCCCGGAACGGGGGCATCGGTCGGGACCGGGCCGCTCGCGGGCTTGCCGGCGGCCGCGGGCGAGCCCGCGGTCGAGTCCGGCGTCTTCGCGCCCTTCATCGTGCCGCCCTTGGCCGCGATCCACTGCGCGAACTGCGCCGGGGGAACGACTTCGACCGCGATCGGCATGAAGGCGTGACGCGCACCGCATAGTTCCGAACATTGGCCGAAATAGACGCCGGGACGATCGATCTTGAACCAGGTCTCGTTGAGGCGGCCCGGGACGGCATCCATCTTCACCCAGGCGGCGGGAAGCGCCCAGCTGTGGATCACGTCGTTGGAGGTGGTGATCACCTTCACGACCGCGCCGGCGGGAACGACCATGCGTTCGTCGACCGCGAGCAGGCGCGGGCCATCGGCGTCGGTGCGGGCTTTCTCCTTGCCCGTCACCTCGCTTTTTTCCTTGAGCATGTTGGAGACGATCTCAATGTCGCCATTGTCCGGATATTGGTAGGTCCAATACCATTGGTTGCCGATCGCCTTGACCGTGAGATCGGCCTTGGGTGGCGAATATTGATGCGCGAGCAAGCGGATCGAGGGGATCGCGATCGCGACCAGGATCATCACCGGCACCAGCGTCCACACGATTTCGATGAACGTATTGTGGTGGGTCTTGGACGGCGTCGGGTTCTGGCGCGCATTATAGCGCAGGATCACCCACAGCAGCAGAATCAGTACGAACACCGAGATGATCACCATCATCGGCACGAGGATATAATCGTGGAAGCGCTCCGCCTCACCGCCGATCACGGTATATTGCGGCTGCAGGCCGATATGATCGGTCGGCATGCCGACGCCCGGCGTCGGCGCGAGATGCTGGATGTCGGCCGGTTTAGCCGCCACCGCCGGCGCCGCCGGGCTGGCGGTCGGAGCGCCGGGATTCGGCGTTACCGTCTGCGTGGAAGTGGCCGCTTGCGCGAGCACGGGCTGGGCGCCGAGCGCGGCGAGCCCCATCAACATGGCGAGGACGGTGCCCCGGATCGTCTTCAACACTCGGATCGTTCCCCAGTTCGAGACCTTTGGGTGGCGGCGCCACACAGCCTTTCGGCCGGGCGTGCCCAAGGCCGTCTCAACACCGGTTCGGGCGGAAATGCAAGCTGTTGAAGGCGCGCGCGCCCGCGTCTATCGCGCTGGCGAGGATCAAGCCGGGAATGAGACGATGACCGAAGACGAGGTGCTGGCCGAATTCCGCGCGGCGCAGGCGCTGCTGGAGGGCCATTTCATCCTCTCCTCGGGCCTGCGCAGCCCGCGCTATCTGCAATGCGCGCGCGTGCTGATGAACCCGGCGCGCGGCGCCAGGCTAGCGGACGCGCTCGTGGCGCGCATTCCGGCCGAGATAAGGAATCAGCTCCAGGCGGTGGTTTCGCCGGCAATGGGCGGGGTGATTGCCGGGCATGAGATGGGCCGCGCGCTCGGTCTCGACGCAATGTTCGTCGAACGGCCGGGCGGCACGTTCGAGCTCCGGCGCGGCTTCGCGCTCGCGCCCGGCCAGAAAGTGCTGATGATGGAGGATGTGGTCACGACCGGGCTTTCGTCGCGTGAGGCGATCGCGGCTATCGAGGCGGCGGGGGGCAAGGTGATCGCGGCGGCGGCTCTGGTCGACCGTTCGAATGGCAAGGCCGATCTCGGCGTACCCTTCTTCCCGCTGATCCGGCTCGACGTCCCGAGTTACAGCGCCGACGCGCTTCCGCCCGAACTCGCGGCGATCCCTGCGATCAAGCCTGGCAGCCGGGCGGCGGCGTGACGGCGAGGCTCCGCCTTGGCGTGAACATCGATCATGTCGCGACCGTGCGCAATGCGCGCGGCGTAGGCTATCCCGATCCGGTGCGCGCAGCCCTGATCGCGGCCGAAGCGGGCGCGGATGGGATCACCGCCCATCTGCGTGAGGACCGGCGCCATATCAGCGACGACGATATCGCGCGGCTTTCGCAATCGCTGACGATCCCGCTCAACCTCGAAATGGCGGCGACCGACGAGATGATCGAGATCGCGCTGCGCCATCGCCCGCACGCGGCGTGCATTGTGCCCGAGCGGCGTGAGGAATTGACGACCGAAGGCGGGCTCGACGCCGCCGGGATGCACAACCGGCTTGCGCCGATGATGCGCGAACTCGCCGCCGCGAACATTCGCGTCAGCCTGTTCATCGAGCCAAGCCCGCACCAGATCGAAGCGGCGATCACGCTCGGCGCGCCGGTGGTCGAGCTGCATACCGGCCATTATTGCGAGTTGGACGGGGAGGCTCGCGAAGCGGAGCTGAGGCGCATCGCCGACGCCGCCGCACTTGCTGCCAAGAACGGGATCGAACCGCATGCCGGCCATGGCCTTACCTATGACAATGTCGCTCCGATCGCGGCTATTCCGCAGATAGCGGAGCTCAACATCGGCCATTTCCTGATCGGCGAGGCGATCTTCGTCGGGCTGGAGGAATCGGTCCGGCGGATGCGCGCGGCAATGGACGCGGCGCGGTGAAGGGGGAAAATCGTCATCCCAGCGAAAGCTGGGATCTCGGGCGGCCTGGCGTTTCGCTTGCCTCACGAGACCCCGGCCTCCGCCGGGGCGACGCGCTGTGGGGCGCGTCGTGATCCTCGGGCTTGGCTCCGATCTGTGCAATATCGAGCGGATCCAGGCGTCGCTCGATCGGTTCGGCGACAGGTTCGTCGATCGCGTGTTCACCGATATCGAGCGCGCCAAGGCGGACAAGCGCGTGATGACGCGCGCGGCGACCTACGCCAAGCGGTTCGCCGCAAAGGAAGCCTTCTCCAAGGCGATCGGAACCGGCTTCAATCACGGCGTGTTCCTCAAGGATATCGGCGTGGTCAATCTTCCGTCGGGAGCGCCCACCCTTGCCCTCACCGGGGGCGCGAAGGCGAAGCTTGACGCCATCACCCCGCCGGGCCACGCGGTGGATATTCATGTGACGCTCACCGACGACCATCCATGGGCCCAGGCATTCGTCATTCTATACGCGCGCAAGATCTGAACGGGGATTTTTGAGTTTTGAGCGATCCGCAAGCAAGCGTTCCCCTGACGAAGGGAAAAGACAAGCCGGCAACCGATTGGGTGGCGGAGGTCAAGAGCTTCGCCTGGCTGATCCTAGCGGTGCTGGCGGTGTGGAGCTTCGTCGCCAAGCCCTTCTACATCCCGTCCGAATCGATGATGCCGACCCTGATCAAGGGCGATCGGCTGGTCGTGACCAAATATCCCTACGGCTATAGCTACGTCTCGCCCGCTCCGTTCCACCTGCTGCCCTTCATTCACGGCCGGCTGTTCGGTCGAATGCCCCAGCGGGGCGACGTCGTCATTCTGAAGCCGCCGCAGGAGGATTCGGATTATATCAAGCGCTTGATCGCATTGCCCGGCGACCGGATCGAGGTGCGTGAGGGCGTGGTGATCCTGAACGGCCAGCCTGTGAAGCGCGTCAAATTGTCGCCGGCGATGATTCCGATCGACGAAAATCTGCCCTGCACGAGCGAGGCCGAAGCTCCGTTCCAGACGGTTGGTCCCGACGGAAAACGCTATTGCGCGCTTCCCCGTTATCGCGAAACGCTGCCCAACGGCGTCAGCTACGACACGATCGATGTCGGCTATCGCCCCGGCGTTCCGGATGATTATCCCGAAACCACCGTGCCCGACGGCCAGGTCTTCCTGATGGGCGATAATCGCGACGAATCGGCCGACAGTCGCGTGCCTGAATCGCAGAATGGATTGGGAGGTCCCGTGCCGTGGGAGAATCTCGGCGGGCGCGCCGAGTTCATCACCTTCAGCTATGACGGTTCAACCCAATATTGGAACCCGATCAGCTGGTTCAGCGCGTTGCGCCATGGCCGGGCCGGCGTCAGCCTGCGTCCACAACACGTCGCCGCCGCCAGATGAGCGGGAGCCGATGAAGGCATGAACGGGGGCAAGACCGCTGGTGGGGGGTGGCTTGCCGAGCTGCGCAGCCTGTCCGGCATGGTGCTCGCGGTGCTGCTATTCTGGACCTTCGTCGCCAGGCCCTTTTACATCCCGTCCGAATCGATGATGCCGACCCTGCTCAAGGGCGACCGGCTGGTCGTGACCAAATATCCTTATGGCTATGATTATGCCTCGCTGATCCTGCATCCGCGCCCCTTCGGCGGGCGGCTGTTCGGCGGGATGCCCAAGCGCGGCGACATCGTGACTCTGGACCGCGAGGGCGAGGATCTGATCAAGCGCGTGATCGCGCTGCCCGGCGACCGGATCGAGGTGCGCCACGGCGTGGTCATCCTCAACGGAAAGCCGGTGCCGCGCGTGCGCGAAGATCCGGCGATGATCCCGATCGACGCCAACGTGCCATGCGACCGCGAATATTATGTCCGCTTCCAGGCTACCGGCCCCGACGGCAAGCGCTATTGCGAACTGCCCCGCTATCGTGAAACCCTGCCGAATGGTGTCAGCTACGACACGATCGACATGGGCTATTTCGCCGGCGGTCCGGACGATTATCCGGAAATCCTCGTGCCGCCGGGCCATGTGTTCGTGATGGGAGACAATCGCGACGATTCCGCCGACAGCCGCGTTTCCAAATCCGATGCGGGCCTGGGCGGGCCGATTCCGTTCGAGGCGATCAGCGGGCGCGCGGACCTGATCACGCACAGCTATGACGGCAATGGTCAGATCTGGAATCCGATCAGCTGGGTGACGGCACTGCGCCCTCATCGTGCCTTCATCAGCCTTCGTCCCCAGCAGGCGAGCCGCTGAGCATGGCGCGCTTACCTCGCGAGGCGCCGGGCCCTTCGGACTTCACCGATGCGACCACCAATCGCGAATTCCATCGCGCCGCGGTCTGGATCGGCATGGTGGTGGCGGTGGCCCTGGTATGGCTGCTCGCCGAACCATTGTTGCTGATCATCGGCGGGGTGGTGTTCGCGGCCCTGCTGGACGGTGGCGTGCGGCTGCTCGGCAAGGCGTTTCCGCGCCTGCGTCGTGGTATCCGCCTCGCGATCGTCGCGCTGCTGACCGTCTGTTTTCTCGCTGGCTTCTTTTTCCTCGCCGGCACGCAGCTCGTGGGGCAGTTCGAGGCGCTGCGTACCGTGGTGATGGAGCAGGTCACCCATATCGTGGATCTCGGTCATCGGTTCGGGCTGGTCCCGCCCAATCAGGGCGCGAGCCAGGTCAGCCGGCAATTGGTCGGATCGCTCGGGCGGGTCACGGCCGCGCTCGGCACCGCGATCGGCGCGATTTCCAGCCTGGTCGCGATCATCGTGCTCGGCCTGTTCATCGCGATGGAGCCGAGACTCTACGAACGCGGCGTCGCCTGGATGCTGCCGATGGGAAGGCGCGGAGATTTTTATCGGACCGCCGAGAAAATGGGCTTCACCCTGCGCCGCCTGATGGCTGGCCGGCTGATCGGGATGGCTGCCGAAGGCTTCTTCGTCGGGGTCGCGCTCAGCGTGATCGGGGTGCCGATGGCGCCGTTGCTCGGCGTGCTCACCGGGTTGCTCGCCTTCCTGCCCAACATCGGCAGCATCGTGTCGGGCGTGCTGATCGTGCTGGTCGGTATCTCCGCCGGTACCAATATCGGGATCGGCGCGATCTTCGTCTATGTCACGGTGCAGACGTTCGACGGCTATGTCGTGGTGCCGATGGTCGCGCGCCGCGCGGTCGATCTGCCGCCGGCTTTGGTGCTGGGCTGCCAGCTCTTATTCGGGGCCTTGTTCGGCATTCTCGGCCTGGCGCTGGCCGATCCGATCGTCGCGATGGTGAAGGTGCTGCTCGAGGAGAAAAGCGAGCATGCGGCGGAGGATGCGAAAATTTCGTGATGTCGTGCCAGCGTCCGCTGGTGTGACGACGCAGATTGAAGAGGAGGCGCGCGGCGCCGGGGCTTACTGGCCCGCCTGCTGCGCCTGCTGCGCCTGCTGCGCCTGCTGCTGCATCTCCTGCATCTGTTCCATCTGCTGGATCATGGCCGGCGTGATCGGCTGAATGTCCTCCAGCGTGAGGTCGAACACGAGCACGCTATTACCGGGAATCGGGCCGTGATCTTCCGAACCATAGCCGAGATTTCCCGGAATCCAGACGCGATAGGTGGCGCCCTTTGGCATCAGCATCAGCGCTTCGCGAAAGCCCGGGACCGCGGCGGCGACCGGCAGCGCAACAGGCTGGCCCGGCTTGCTCGCATCGAACACGACGCCGTTGGTCAGCGCGCCCTTATAATCGATCTTTGCGATGTCGCTGGCGGTCGGCTTCGGGCCATTGCCGGCCTTGATGATCTGGTATTCGACACCTGAAGCCGTGCTATGCACACCCCAACGCTTGGCGTTGGCAGCCAGGAACTGTTCGGGCGTCAGAGCGGACATCACCGCTTTCTGGCTTACCGCATAGGCGCCGCCGACGCCCACGGCGAGCAGCAGGGCGATTCCCGTCCACAAAGCAGCAATCCCGCTCTTGCCGACGGGGCGGAGCGGGACTGCAGTCACGTCTGACATGGATTCAGGCCTTACCGGGCCTGATCGCGCTCGACGCGCTTACGCTCCAGCTTGCGGGCGCGGCGGACGGCGGCGGCACGCTCGCGCGCACGCTTTTCCGACGGCTTCTCATAATGGCGGCGCAGCTTCATCTCGCGATAGACGCCCTCGCGCTGCAGCTTCTTCTTGAGCGCGCGCAGGGCCTGGTCGACATTGTTATCGCGAACGATGATCTGCATAAAAAAACCAATTCTCCTGATCCGCCAACGCGTCCGTCAGCCGGCAATAATAGATTGTCGCCGCGAACGGTGCCCGCGTCGGAAGCGGCGCCCCTAACAGCGCCAAGCCGATTCTACAAGCCTGAAGGCCATCGCCTAACCAAAGCGGAAGGCGGAAACCGTCCAGCCGAGCACATGATCGCGCAGATCGTGCGCGGCCGCATCGTCACCGCCCGCGCCGAGCGCGACCATCAGCGGGATCAGATGCTCCTCGCGCGGATGGGCGAAGCGTGCCTCGGGCAGGCTCGCCCAGCCGGCGACACGTGTCCGGCGGCGATCCGCGTCCGGATCGGTCACGGCGGCGCTCAGCGCATCGTCGAACGCGTCGGCCTGGGGCGTCACATCGCGCCCAAGCGTGCGCATATTATGGAAGCTCATGCCCGATCCGACGATCAGCACACCTTCGTCACGCAACGGCGCCAGCGCCTGGCCGGCGCGGATGTGCGCCTCGGCATCCAGGTCCTTGCGGAGGGAGATTTGAAACGTCGGAATGTCCGCGTCGGGGACGATAACCTTCATCGGAATGAAGACGCCATGGTCCCAGCCGCGCGTGTCATTCTCACCCGCCGCGAAGCCGGCATGTTCGAGCAAGTGCTTCGCACGCATGGCGATCGCCGGCGCGCCGGGTGCGTCCCACTCCAGAAGATAAGTGTGATCCGGAAAGCCGTGATAGTCGAACAGAAGGTCCGGGCGCGCGCCGGTGTGAACGGTGAAGTCGGCTTCCTCCCAATGGCCCGACACGATCAGGATCGCCTTGGGTTTCTCGGGCAGCGAGGGCAGGATGGAGGCGAGATAGTCGCGCATCGGCCGCCAGGCGGGCGAGCAGCCGCCATCAGGCTCGAGGAAGAAGCAGGGACCCCCGCCATGCGGGATGAAGAGGCTCGGCTGGCGGATCATCATTACGCAGGTGGGATGGGTGCTGGCGCTTTCCAAGCGCCCCGGCAGTTTATAGGGTCCGCGCATGACCCGCTTCACCGTCAATGGCGAGCCCGTCCATTTCAAGATGGATCCCGATACGCCGCTGCTTTGGGCGTTGCGCGACGCATCCAATCTGACCGGGACCAAATATGGCTGCGGGGCCGGGCAATGCGGCGCTTGTACCGTGCATGTCGACGGGGTTGCGCGCCGTTCGTGCCAGGTCACGATCGGGGCGATCGAAGGCACGTTCGTCACCACGGTCGAGGGGTTGAGCGGGGATCGAAGCCACCCGCTGCAACAGGCCTTCGCGGCGGAAAATGTGCCGCAATGCGGTTATTGTATCCCGGGTGTGCTGATGGCGGCGGCGGCCTTGATCGCGCATAACGCCAACCCGTCCGACAAGGACATGGACGAGGCGATCACCAATCTCTGCCGCTGCGGCATCTATCCCCGCCTGCGCCGCGCGATCCGCCGCGCCGCCCAGGCCGCGCATGGCGGCACAGCAATTATGGCCGCGCCGCCGCCCGAAATCGATCCGGCCGACGCGGCCGCCGCGGTACCCGCGCTCACCCCGGTTCATAAATAAAGGGTGAATGCAGCTTTCTGAACGCTGACCGATCAATTCAGCCAAGGATCACGCCGGGCTGTTCATAAGAGCGTGCATGGCGGGGCGACAATGTCCTCCCGCGCAGGAGAGATGCAGATGACGAGCTTGAAAATAGCCCTGCTTGCCGCCGCGGCGGTCGCGATCGCGCCGACCATGGCGCAAGCGCAAGATGGACATCCGCGCCAGCAGCGTGGCGATCGGGGCAGCGACGACGCGCCGCGCCCGCAGCCGCGCTTCGCCTCGCCCCAGGCGCCGCGCGCAACACTTCCCGCCCCACTGCGCGCGGGAGACCTCGGCACGCCAGCCCCGCGTCAGCCGGCGATTCAAATGGCGCCCCAGCGTGTGGATGCGGCTTCGCCACCAGCGCGAGCCGATCGCGGCGGATGGGGTGGCCCCGGCATGTGGCGCGGCGCTCGTAATGGCGGCCAGCCCGCGGTCCAGACGCCCCCGCAGCGGCCCGAACGCGCTGACTGGCAGGATCGCCGGCAAGGCGACAGTGGCGGCCGGTGGCAGGGCGATCGCGGCGGCACACGTCCGACCCCGCCGCAGGCCCTAGACCCGCAACGGAATTGGCAGGATCGCAGCCAGTGGCAGCGTGACAGCCGGGTAGGAGGCGACACCCGCGATCTGGGTGGCGACCATGGCCGCAACGATCGTCGCGGAGACGATGGTAATCGCCGCCAGTGGGATAATGGAAACCGTGGTCAATCGGGCGACGGCAATCGCAGCCAGTGGAATCGTGGCGATGGTCGCCGCGACGCCAATGATCACCACCGCATCTGGACGGGCGGCGATCGCCGCTGGGATGCGAACCGCTGGCGCAACGACAATCGCTATGACTGGCGCAGTTGGCGCGACCATCACGGCGATCTGTTCCGCAGTCGTTATTACGCACCGCGCGGCTATCATTATCGTTCGGTCTATCGCGGGTTCTTCCTTGAGCCCTTCTTCTACGGATCAAGCTACTGGCTGGCCGATCCTTATGAATATCGCCTGCCGCCGGTCGAATGGCCGCTCCGCTGGGTGCGTTATTATGATGATGCCTTGCTTGTCGATGTGACGACCGGAGAAGTGGTCGATGTCGTGCAAGGATTCTTCTACTAACGGTATAGTGTCAGCCAAGTCTTTCGGAAAGCTGACCGGCCCATTCGAGAGTAGTTCATCGAATCAGGATTATATTCTGTCATGACGATAGGCGATTGCCGCCTCTGGTCTATAAAGCGGAAAAGGAGAGTATGATGCGTAAAGCTATCATTGCAGGCCTGCTGGCCGCGACGATCGTGCCAACCGTCGCCCAGGCGCAGGATCGGGAGATGCGCCACGACCGCCGCGAGATTCGCGAAGAACGGCGCGACGTGGCGCGGGACTATCGTGACGGTGCGTCCCGGCGCGAGATTCGCGACGATCGCCGCGACGTGCGCGATGCGCGCCGCGAATATCGTGATGACTGGCGCGACTATCGCGGCCGCCATCCCGAATTTTACCGTGGCCAGGCCTGGGCCGGTCCGCGCGGTTATCACTGGCGTCCCGTGAATGTGGACTACCGTTTCGATCCGGTCTTTTACGATCGGCGCTACTGGGTCGACCCCTATCGCTACCATCTGCGCCCGGTGCTCGGCTGGCAGCGTTGGGTGCGTTACGGCAATGATGTCGTGCTGATCGATATCCGTTCGGGCCGCGTGCTCGCGGTGGAGAGCCGCTTCTTCCTCTAAACCTGCCGCGTACCTCGTGCGTCAGGATGGCCCGGGCGGGAAACCGCCCGGGCTTTCTTCTTAAAGACGCCCGAACGGGAGCAATTTCCGCGCCAGCAGGGCGGCGGTGCGGCCATCGCCGGATCGCAGCGGTATCAGCAAGGCCTGCGCCTGGCGCTTGGCGATGCGATCGAGCGGCGTGGGCGCGGGCGCGGCGGCGGCCTGTTCGGCAAGGCTGCGCGCGGCGGCGATATCGCGCGGGTTCAGCCGGATCCGCATCAGCGCCGCGAAGCCGGTGAAAAACGGCCGGCCGCCTCCCAGCGCCACAGCCTTGTCCAGTTCAGCAAGCCCGATTTCTTTCTTCGCGCCGAGCATGGTGCTTGCCAGAAAACCCGCATCGACGGTGTCGAGGTGCCAGGTCGCAAGCGCGAGATGCGCTTCCGGATCGCGCGGGTTGGCGGCGAGCAGGCCTTCGAAAATATGGCGCGTCATCTTTGCGTCGCTCGGCGAACGGGTGAGATGCGCACGATCCCCGATCGCGACGCCGCGCTGCATCTGCGCCTCGCGATCATTGGGGTTGGCGGCCAGGATCGCCTCGGCCTCGGCCAGCCCCCTCGCGATCAGGGACAGTGCGATATCCTTGTCGGTGGTCTGGAACGATGCCTGGGTCAATGTCTCGCGCGGGGTCGCGGCGGCGAGCGGACCGGCGAGCGCCAGCAGCATGCCGAGCCCCCGGGCCATTCTTATTTTTTTCATGGAGATATGAAAGCTTCGTGACCGCAAACGATCCGTCACGCCGTGCGGCCGAGCGCGTCGGCGATCAATGCACGGCTGTTGGCGAGCCCGTAAAGTGCGATGAAGCTACCCATGCGCGGCCCCTGTTCGGAACCGAGCAGGGTTTCGTAGAGCGCCTTGAACCAGTCGCGCAGGCGCTCCTGGCCGTAATGGGCCTTGCCGACTTCATACACCTCATTCTGAGCGGCCGCTCCGAGATCGTCGCTTCCGTCGAGGCCTGCCAGCCGCGCGTCGAGGTCGCGCAAGGCTCGCGCCTCCTCCGCCGTCGGCGCGCGGCGCTTGAGCGTGGGAGCGACATAATCGCGATGATAGGCCAGCGCATGGCCGATCAGCGCGTCGAGCTCGGGGTGCTGAGCGCCCGGCCGATAGGCCGCGAGATAATCGCGCACGACCTGCTGGTCGGCCTCCCCGATCACGCCGACCAGGTTGAGCAGCAGCCCGAAGCTGATCGGCAACGGCTCCGCCGGCACCTTGCCATCATGGATATGGTGGACCGGGTTGCCGAGCTTCTGGGGCAGGCCCTGATCGGGATAATCGGCGACCGCCTTCCAATAATCGTCGATCGCGCGCGGGATTACACCGATGTGCAGCGCCTTGGCGCGCTTCGGTTCGCGATAGGCGAAATAGGCAAGGCTCTCCTGGGGGCCGTACGTCAGCCATTGTTCGAGGCTCAGTCCGTTGCCCTTGGACTTGGAGATTTTCTCGCCATGCTCATCGAGGAACATCTCGTAATTGAAGCCCTCCGGCGGCCGCGCGCCGAGGACCCGGCAGATCTTTGAGGACTGGATCACCGAATCGATCAGGTCCTTGCCCGACATCTCGTAATCGACGCCGAGCGCGACCCAGCGCATCGCCCAGTCGACTTTCCATTGCAGCTTGGCGGCGCCGCCCAAAGCGGTAGTGGTATGGGTATCGCCGTCCGACGTGGTGTAGCGGATCAGTCCGGCATCGGCATCGATCACCTCCACCGGTACCTGCAGCACGATGCCGGTTCTGGGATCGATCGGCAGTATCGGCGAATATGTCGCCTGCCGTTCCGCGCGCAGCGTCGGCAGCATGATGCCCATGATATCGTCATAATGACGCAGCACGTTCCGCAACGCGTCGTCGAACCGGCCACCTGTGTAATAGTCCGTCGCCGACAGGAATTCATAGTCGAAGCCGAACCGGTCCAAGAATTCGCGCAGCATCGCATTATTGTGGTGCGCGAAGCTTTCATATCTGCCGAACGGATCGGGGATGCGCGTCAGCGGCTTGCCAAGATTTTCGGCCAGCATCTTTTGGTTGGGGACATTGTCAGGGACCTTGCGCAGGCCGTCCATGTCGTCGCTGAATGCCACCAGGCGGGTCGGCACGTCCGACAAGGCTTCGAACGCATGGCGCACCATCGTCGTGCGCAGCACTTCGTTGAAGGTGCCGATATGCGGCAGGCCCGACGGACCATAGCCGGTTTCGAACAGGACATGACCTTTTGCGGGTGCGCCTCCCGGATAACGGGCGAGCAGCTTGCGAGCCTCCTCGTAAGGCCACGCCTTGGAGGCCAGTGCCGCGTCCCGCAGTTCGTTTGTCATTTGTTCCTTGTTTCGGTAAGGTTCAAGCGAGCGCCTTTAGGGGGCGGAGTCGCGTGTGGGAAGCGGAGTCGCGCCGCTTCGTCGTGGAGGCGGCAGAGAGAAATATGGAAACCATCTCGTCGGGCGCCAATCTTCCGGCTCCCTTTTTCCGGCGGCTCGACGTCATCCCGGAGCGAACACTCTATACCGCGCGCCCCGGGATTCTCGCCGTGCCATCGGGCGCGGGCTCGGTCGTCTTCTTCGTCGGCCTGCAATGTTTCACGGTGCTCGGATTCCTCTATGCGATCTGGTGGCCCGCGCCGAGCAGCACGAGCGATTGGGAATTTGCAAGCAGTCTAACCTCGATCCTCGCCTTGCTCGCATTGTCGATCTTCTGGTTGCTGCTGCGCCGCCATCCCGGATTCCTGCTCGCCGTGCTGCGTTCGCCTTTCATCAGCATTTCGGTGACCGATCGGCGGCTGCTCTGGACCTTGCCCTGGATGAAAGCCCCGCTGATGGAGATTGGGCGCGAGCGGGTCGTCGGCGCGCTCGCGGGCACGCTCGACCGGCGGGGGAATGGCCCGGCGGCAGTGCTTCTGGTGCCGGACGATCCGTGTGGCGACGTTGACGGCAATATCCATTTCGACCGGCTACCCGACGCGGCCGCCTTCGTATCCGCGCTAACCCACGCGTGAGCGTCGGGCTGATTCCCGATCTGCCGGCGCTGCATGCGACCCATGGCGGCATCTGGCTGGCGACCGCCGACGGCACGCGCTCGCTCGGGCGGGGCGAAGCAATCTCCTGCGCGTCGGAGACGCCGACGATAATCCTCAACGCACCTCTGGTCGCGGCGCGGCTGGGGCTGAGCGAATTGTCGGGCCTGGATCTGCTCGAACTCTACGCCTTCGTGCATCCCGCGCGCTTCGCCGTGCCGACGCCTGCGGGGTTGGCGCGCGCGCTCGGGCTCGAGCCGCCCACCAGCGACGCCGAAGCGGCGGCATTCCTGCGCGTGGCGGCGGCGGAATTGCTGGCGCGGTTGGGGAATAGGGACTGGTCCGAGCGGGAGGGGGCGTGGACGAGCGCGCAGGCACTGGGACGCTTGCGCTGGCCGTGGGCCGGTCTCGTCGCGCCGTTGATCGAAAAGCCGCTCCAGGCCGAACGCTGGCTCTTTTCCAAGCTGCCGCAATGGGAGGAAGCGCCGCCGCGCCCGGATCCGCGCCCGACGCGGCTGGGTGAGGAAGAGACGCTCGATCGGCTTGCGCGGTTGGTCGGCGAGGGCGCCGAGCCGCGTGAGGGGCAGCGAGCTTATGCCACTGCCGCCGCGCGCGCCTTCGATCCGCGCGATGCCATGGCGCGGCCGCATCTGTTGCTCGCCGAAGCGGGGACGGGAATCGGCAAGACGCTTGGTTATCTCGCACCGGCGTCTCTCCATGCCGCGCAGGCGGGCGGGCCGGTCTGGATTTCGACCTACACCAAGGCGCTGCAGCGCCAGCTCGCCGCCGAAAGCGCGCGCGTCTTTCCGGACGACAAGGTGCGGCGCGAGAAAGTGGTGATCCGCAAGGGGCGCGAAAATTACCTTTGCCTGCTGAACCTCGAAGATGCGCTGCAGGGTGGTTTCCAGAATCGCGCTGCCGTGCTCGCGCAGCTGGTGGCGCGCTGGGCGGCCTATACGCGCGACGGGGACATGATCGGCGGAGATTTGCCCGGCTGGCTGGCCACCCTGTTCCGGCGTGCGGGGTCGGCCGCGCTTTCCGACCGGCGGGGCGAGTGCGTCTATGCCGGCTGCCCGCATTACCGCAAATGCTTCATCGAGCGCGCGAGCCGTGCCTCCGACCAGGCCGATCTCGTCATCGCCAATCATGCGCTGGTGATGATCCTCGGCGCACGGCGGATGGACGAAGGCCGCCCGCTCGCCCGGATCGTGTTCGACGAGGGTCATCATCTGTTCGAGGCGGCTGATTCGACCTTCGCCGCGGCGCTCACCGGGCAGGAGACGATCGAGCTCCGGCGCTGGATATTGGGCCCTGAATCGCGCGCCCGCGGGCGGCGGCGCGGGCTGGCGGCACGATTGCTCGACGTCGCCTCATACGACGAGGAAGGCCACCGCGCGATCGAGCAGGCGTCGGCCGCCGCGCGCGAATTGCCCGGCGACGGCTGGCTGGGGCGGCTCGCCGAGGACCTGCCGCTGGGGCCGATCGAAAAGTTGCTCGCGGCGGTGCGCGGCACAACCTATGCCCGGGCCAGCGCGGCTGACGCGGGCTATGGTATCGAGACGCACGCCTCCGAACTCGACGTCGGCCTGATCGAGGCCGCGGCGCCGGCGATAGAGGCGCTCGAGAATCTGGTGCGGCCGCTGGCGCGGCTGCGGCAGCGGTTGCAGGCGGTGCTGGAGGACGCGCCCGACTGGCTCGACAGCGCGGCGCGTGCGCGGGTCGAAGGGGCGCTCGGCGGGCTGGTCAATCGCAGCCAGACGCTCGCGGCGTGGGTCGCGCTGCTCGCGCGTCTGGGCGGTCCGGCCGATCCGGATTTCGTCGACTGGCTTGCGGTCGACCGGGTCGACGGGCGCGAATATGATGTCGGGCTGCATCGTCATTGGCTCGACCCGACCCGACCGCTCGCCGAGACGGTACTCATGCCAGCCCATGGTTTGATCGTCACATCCGCGACATTGCGCGGCGGCGAGGATTGGGGGGTGGCAGAGGCGCGCAGCGGGGCCTTGCACCTCGACAAAGCGGCGATGCGTTTCGCGGCGGCGTCGCCGTTTGATTACGCAAGTCAGGCGGAAGTGCTGATCGTCACCGACATAAAACGCGGCGATACGGCGGCGCTCGCGGGTGCTTATGCGCGGCTGATCGAGGCTTCCGGGGGCGGCGCGCTGGGCTTGTTCACCGCGATCCAGCGACTGAAAGCGGTTCATGCGCGCATCGCGGATCATCTCGCCCGCGCCGGGCTGCCGTTGTTCGCACAGCATGTCGATCCGATCGATACCGGCACTCTGGTCGACATTTTTCGCGACGATCCACATGCCAGCCTGCTCGGCACCGATGCGCTGCGGGACGGGGTCGACGTGCCCGGCGAGTCGCTCCGGCTGGTGGTGATGGAAGGCGTGCCCTGGCCGCGTCCAACCGTGCTGCACGGCGCGCGGCGTGCGGCGGGCGGAGGCACCATATTCGACGATCGGATCGTGCGAGCACGGCTTGCCCAGGCGTTCGGTCGTCTGATCCGCCGTGCAAATGACCACGGCACCTTCGTGTTGCTGTCGGCGGCGACGCCGTCGCGTCTGCTCGACGCCTTCCCGCCCGGCGTGGTCGTTTCGCGCGTGACGCTTGAAGAAGCGGTCGCGCGCGTCGCATCGCGTCTTCCTTCGGTCGCATCTTTGCGCCATCAGCAAAGCCAAGAGGTAATCACGGAGTAAGCATGAAGCGGCTGACGCTGCTCCGACATGCGAAATCGGGCGACGACGGTACGGTCGCGCGCGATTTCGATCGGCCTTTGAATGCGAAGGGCCGTCGCGCCGCGCGCGCGATAGGGCGCTATATGCGCGATCAGGCGCTGCATTTCGATATCGTGCTGGCCTCGTCCGCGGCGCGCGTGGTCGAGACGCTGCAGGAGGTCGAGACCGGCTATGGCGGGTCGCTCGCGCCGCAATGGGAGAAGCGCCTCTATCTGGCCACGCCCGACGAATTGCTCGATCTGATTCATGGCGCGCCTGACAGCGCCGACAGCCTGCTCCTGGTCGGGCATAATCCCGGCCTGGAACAGCTCGTTCTTGCGCTTGTACCCCAGGGTGCCGAGAGCGCGCGCGGCGAGGTCGAGGCCAAATACCCGACCGCCAGCCTCGCCGAGATGAGCTTCGCGGTCGATCATTGGCGTGATGTGGGCGCGGCGGGCGGGCGGCTGATACGCTTCGTCCGGCCGCGCGACCTCGATCCCGAACTTGGCCCCGATTACGCGTGAGCGAGCCCATCCTCAGGCGCGCGGTGCCGGCCGATGCCGCGCGGCTGGCGCTACTCGGTGGGGCCACCTTCCTCGCCAGCTTCGCACATGATCATCCCGGCGACGCGATCGTTGCGCATGTCGATGCCTATCATTCGCCCGACTGGTACGCGCGCATGCTGTCGGATCCCGGCAATGCCGCCTGGATATTGGAGACCGAGCTTGGCGCGCCGATCGGCTATGCGCTGCTGACGCCGCCCGCGCTCGATTGCCCGACCTTCGCCGGCGATATCGAATTGAAGCGCATCTATTTGCTCGGGCCGTGGCAATCGGGCGGATGGGGCGTGAAATTGCTCGACGCGGTTGAGGCGGAGGCGCGTGCCCGCGGGGCGCTGCGCCTCCTGCTTTGCGTCTATGGCGCCAATCAGGGGGCGCAGCGTTTCTATCACCGCCGCGGCTTCGTGGACACCGGCCATCGCCAGGCCTTCATGGTCGGGGAGGTGGCATTCGAGGACCAGATCTGGATGAAGCGGCTCGCCTGAAGATGTTGCGCCCCGCCATCGCGTGGACAGCGGGGCGCTCCGTTGCCGGGGACCTGAGCCCGCGCCAGGCAGCGGACCCCGCACGATCATAACCTATGTGTGTCCGGTTGCGTTCCCCTGACGGGTGAAATGGTCCCAGCCTGCGCTGGTAAGCCGGCGGCGGAAATCGCGCGCCGCGGCATTGTCGGTGAGCCGCGCCTGAAGCCGATAGAAGGTGCCAGCCCGCTCCACCGCATGATCGGCTTTGCCTTGGCCGGTGACCTTGGTGCTCAGCTGCGCCCAGGCCTGCTCGGCCGCGGCGGCGGACCGATAGGCGCCGACCTGGATGCGGATCGGGGCGGCGTGCTGTGCGGTTCGGGTGATGGCCGGCGACTTGGCCGGACTCTTGTCCGGCAGCGGCGCGATCGGCCCCAGCGCGGTTGCGCCAAGCGCTTCCCCTTTGGCCTGGATGTCGGGCGGGAGCAGCATCCGTAAAGTGGCAAGGCGCGACCTCGCCTCAGGAAGTCCGGCGGAGGCGGCGCGCGACATGAGTGCGAAAGCGCGCGGTGCGTCCCGGGGCACTGCATCGCCATTGAAATAGATGGCGGCGAGCGAGCAGAGCGCGCGCGGGTCGCCATGTTGCGCGGCGATCGTCAGCCATGGAATCGCCGCGCCTTCCAGATGCTGGCTCGCGAGCAGCAGGCCGAGTTCGGCGGTGGCGGCGATATCGCCCTGCTGCGCGGCGCGGGCATAATATTGCTCCGCCAGCGGGAAATTGGGATCGACCGAGCGGCCAAGCCGATAGGCCTCGCCAATCAGGAACTGGGCATGTGCGTCACCCTTGATCGCGGGCTCGATCGCCTGTGCGAAAGCGGTGCGAAAATCGCCTTTCGCCCAGGCGGCGTCAGCCGCCGGCACGGCCGCGGCAGCGGCTTGCGCGGCGAGAATCGGCAGCAAAATGATCGAGAGCGATCGCATCGCTCCCGGAATAAATCACGAAAGTTAAAGATTCGCGGCAGTTGAGCGGTTTCCGCTGCCGGCCTCATCCGTCCGCAAGCGCCAACGATTTCGACGGGACCGCCACCCCGCCGAGTCGCAGCTATCGGACCGAGTTTGAAGCGAGGCCGGGTCAAAATCTCCAGAAATCGATATGATTCGCGCGAGGAGAAGGCGGTTGCCTCCGCCTCGCTGCCCCTACGATCCGACTCGCACTGTCATATTCCGCCCGGGAACATATCCCGAAGGGGCATTTTGATTGGCGCTATAGCGGCTTCAAGGATGAACTCAGCCGGCGCGGGCAAGCCGCGGATGAGCACGAGTTCTGGGGGGAGGAACATGAAGCCGTTTCGCGGACCATCGGACGTTGTTGGCCGGTATCGCTCCGTGCAGCGCAAAATGTGCAGCCTCTCCTCCTCGAACCGATTGTCGCGGATTCTCTTCCGAGCTCCCCCCTGGAGGCCGGGTGCATTGCACCCGGCCTCCTTTTGATGCGTCGAGCGGAAGAGATGCCTGATCGGGTGGCGGGTTAAGCCGCGGACCGCTGCCAGCAAGGCGAACGGGTGCGGCGAAAGGCGCCCGGCGACCCATCGTCAATCAATCCAATCACCCACTGCGATAATCGCTGCGCAAACATTAATGGACGCTCCTTGGTGAAATTCGGCCCTGTTCTGTTGCGATATCTTTTGGCGCTGGCGGCCGGTCTTGGATCTCCGGTCGCTGCCCAATGGGAGCGCGAGCCGCGTGATATCCGGATCGACGTCGCAGCCGCGTCGGCGCCGGTCGATCGCTTTTTCGATCTGTCGGTCGGGTCCGATTTTCCGGGTACGCTGATCCGCGACGACAGCATGGCCCAGCTCGCTACCACCACCCGCGAGCTTGGTTTCCGATATATCCGCTTCCACGCAATCTTTCATGACGTGCTGGGCACGGTGAAGACCCGCGACGGCCATATCGTCTACGACTGGTCCGGGATCGACCAACTCTACGACAAGCTGCTCGCCCGCAACGTCAGGCCGTTCGTCGAGCTGGGATTCACGCCCGAAGCGCTCAAGACGTCGAACAACAGCGTCTTCTACTGGAAGGGCAACACCTCGCATCCGCTGCTCGGCCCGTGGCGCGATCTTGTCGCCGCGTTCGTGCAACATCTGCGGGCCCGTTACGGCGCCGCGGAGGTGGGCAGCTGGTATTTCGAAGTGTGGAATGAGCCCAATCTCAGCGGCTTCTGGGAAAAGGCTGACCAGGCCGCCTATTTCGAGCTCTACGACGCCACCGCGCGCACGATCAAAGGGATCGACCCCATGCTGCGCGTTGGCGGCCCCTCCACCGCGGGCGCGGCCTGGGTGCCGCAATTCCTGGACTATGCGGCGGCGCACGGAACGCCGGTCGATTTCATCACGACCCACACTTATGGCGTCGATGGCGGCTTTCTCGATGAAGAGGGCAAAAGCGACACCAAGCTTTCTCGCTCGTCCGACGCGATCGTTGGCGATGTGCGCCGCGTACGCGCGCAGATTGCGGCCTCCAAATTCCCTCGCCTGCCACTCTACTTCAGCGAATGGAGCAGCAGCTACACGCCGCGCGACCGCGTCCACGATTCCTATGTAAGCGCCGCCTACATCCTGACCAAGCTGAAGGCGGTACAGGGGTTGGCCCAGGGCATGAGCTACTGGACCTATAGCGATCTGTTCGAAGAGCCGGGGCCGCCGGGCGCGCCGTTCGAGGGCGGGTTCGGCCTGATGAATCCGCAAGCCATCCGCAAGCCTGCATGGTTCGCTTATAAATATCTCCATGCGCTTTCCGGTCGCGAAATTCCGACGAAGGATCCCTACAGCATCTTTTCGGTCGACGGCGCGAAGCTGGCCCTTGTCCTTTGGGACTGGCACCAGCCGGACCAGCCGACGAGTAACCGGACCTTCTATGGCCGTCTGGTCGAATCCGCGGCCCAGGCCCCTGCCAGGCTTCATTTCGCGCATATCCAGCCCGGCCGTTATCGCCTGCGCATCTTCCGCACCGGCTTTCGGCACAATGATGCTTATTCCGCCTATATCGATATGAAATTGCCCGCCCGGCTTTCGGCTGCGCAGATCGAGCAGTTGCAGCAGCTGACGCGGGATCTGCCGGAAACGGACCGGCAGGTGACCGTATCGGGCCAGGCAAGGTTCGACATGGATGTGCCGCTGAGCACCAACGACATTTTGCTCGTCCGGCTCGAGCGGATCGGACGCTGATCATGCGCCCATGTCCGGCTGGCCCGATTTCATTTGTCGCAAAGCCATCCCGGCACAGTCATGGCGGGATTTCTTCCCAGGCGCGGAGTAACCACGGTGAAATATAGCAAGCGTGAGATCATAAAGGCGCCCGCGGCAGCGCTCGGCCTGAGCATGGCTGCGCAGGCACGGAGCGCGCCTGCCGGCGGTTCGCCGGCCGCGGCCCCCGATCATCGTCTCGACATCGCGCCGGGCCGCTTCGAACCGACCACGGAGTCACTCAAGTCTTATCAGACGCCCGAATGGTTCCGCGACGCCAAGTTTGGCATCTGGGCGCATTGGGGTCCGCAAGCGGTTGCCGGTCAGGGCGATTGGTATGCGCGCTTCATGTATGTCCCCGGCCACCCGCATTACGAGCATCACCTGAAGACTTACGGCCACCCGTCGGAAAAGGGCTACAAGGACGTCATCCCGCTCTGGAAAGCGGAGAAGTTCGATCCCGAAGCGCTGGCCGACCGATATGCGGCCGCCGGCGCGCGCTACCTCGTGTCGATGGGCGTGCATCACGACAATTTCGATCTGTGGCGGTCCAGGCACCACCGCTGGAACGCGACGATGATGGGGCCGCAGCGCGACATCGTCGGCGAATGGCAGCGCGCCGCCAAGCGACGCGGGCTTCGGTTCGGCGTGTCGGAGCATCTCGGCGCCAGCTATTGCTGGTGGTATCCCAACCACCTGTACGATCAGTTCTGGCCGAAGCTGGGTGTGGATTATGACGGTGCCGATCCGCGCTTCGCGGACCTGTACCACACCAATCGCGACGAGCCGTTCCTGAACAAGCCCGGCACCTGGTACACGTCCAACCCGCAATATCATCAGCACTGGTTCGACAGGATCAAGGATCTGGTCGACAGCTATCAACCGGATCTGCTGTATTCGGATGGCGGGCTTCCGTTCGGCACGGTCGGCAAGTCGCTGGTCGCGCATTTCTACAACAGCAGCATCGCGCGGGCCGGCAAGCTCGACGCGGTTTATAATTGCAAGGCGCTGGGCTCGGGCGAATTCCAGAAGGAATGGGCGGTTCAGGATGTCGAGCGCGGTGTGCTCAAGGGGATCAACCCGCTGCCCTGGCAGACGGACACGTCGAACGGCGATTGGTTCTTCAACCAGAATGACCATTACAAGACGAGCGCCGAGGTCATCACGATGCTCGCCGATATCGTCAGCAAGAACGGCAACCTGCTGCTGAACGTCGTGCTTCATGCGGATGGCAGCCTGCCTGCCGAATCCGATCAACTCCTCACCGATCTGAAACCGTGGATGGCGGCCAATTCGGAGGCGATCCACGGCACGCGTCCATGGAAGATCCATGGCGAAGGCCCTACCGAAACCGCAGCGGGCGCGTTTGCGGAAAGCGGGGCCTACACCGCACGCGACATCCGCTTCACCACCAAGGGGGAAACGCTCTACGCGACCACGCTCGGCGTGCCGCAGGGGCAGGTCGCGATCACTTCGCTCGCCCGGGGCAACCCGCTCGAGCATCGCCGTGTGAGCAAGGTCCGCTTGCTCGGCCATCATGGCGCGATCGCCTTCCGCCAGACCCCCCAGGCGCTCGTGATCGACGTGCCGGCGGCGCTGCCGACGCGTTTTGCGAGCGCCTTCGCGATAAGTTTTGCCTGACCTGACCTGGAGAGCGAATTGAAATCGCGCACGAGCAAAGCGAAGCGACTGGCTTTCCTGGCGATCGCGGCACTGGGGGCGGGCATGGTGCCCGCGTTCGGCGCCAACCCGGTCCTTGCGCAAAGCGCTGCCGGCCATCCCGAATGGCCGGGCAAGGGGCAATTGTTCGTCGGCACCTGTTATCAGCCGGTTGACCGCTCGCCCGAACAGATCCGTGCAGACATCGCGATCATGAAGAATGCGGGCCTGCAGATGGTCCGCATGGGCGATCTGTCGTGGGATTCGTTCGAGCCACAGGAAGGGCATTTCACCTTCGAATGGTTTGATCGGGTGCTCGATCAGATGCACGCCGCCGGGATCAAGGTGATCCTCGACATTCCGGGCGAGCCCGCGCCGATCTGGATGCACAAAAATTATCCCGGCGTGGATATCGTCAATCAGGATGGTGTGCGGGTCCATGCCGCGAGCCGCTACTGGGACAATATCAGCGATCCCGATTACCGGCGGCTCGTGCATCGCCTCGCCGAGCAGATGCTCAAGCGCTACGCCCACCATCCGGCCGTCATCGCGGTCGGCTATGACAACGAAATCGGCAACGGGCACATGTCCTATTCGGAAGCCGATCGGCAGCGCTTCGTCGCCTGGCTCAAGGACAGATATGGCTCGGTCGATGCGCTGAACAAGGCGTGGGCGACGCAGCGCTGGTCGCGCCGGATCAACAGCTGGGACGAGGTCGATCTGCCTTACGGCAACGGGCCGGGGCCCAACGAGCGCAACCTCGACCTGCACCGTTACTGGTCGGACGATACGATCGGCGCGCTCAAGGATCTGGAGGCGGTGCGCAAGCAATATGCGCCCAATCTGCCGGCCGTCTCCAACTTCTGGCCGAACGCAGGCTCCAAGGGGTTCGATTATCTGCGGTCGTGGGACCAGGTCTCTACCTATGGCGGGCAGGGTTTCTATCCCGGCGATCCGCTGGGCGCGGCGTTCGAAGCGACGATGAACCGTGCGGGGCACGATACGCCGATCTGGTTCAACGAATTCACCGCTGGCGGCGGCGGCTATTACGGCACGCCCGGCCGATCGCGGATGTGGGCCTATTTCGGTCTGCTTATCCATGCCCAGACCTTTCTCGCCTGGACCTTCAATTCGCATATCGGTGGCGAGGAGCAGGCGCTCTTCGGCCTCGTCGATCACGACGGAAGGCCATCGTGGAAGGTCGGCGAATTCGGCCGGATCGCCGCCGAATTCCGCAAACTGCAGTCTATGGGTTTCCCGAGATACGATACGCCCCAGGTGGCGATCGCGCTTTCGTACCAGACAAACTGGCTGACCAGCCCGCCACCCGGCCCCAACACGATGCAGGAATATTATAAGGCCAATTACTGGGGCCAGGCGGTTGCGGCCTACAAGCCGCTGTTCGAAGACAATATCGACGCCGCCGTGATCGATATCGGGCACGATCGGATCGACAAGTACAAGCTCGTCATCCTTCCCAGCGCCTATCTGATGGATCGCAAGACCGCCGATGCCATCCGCCATTATGTGGCGAATGGTGGCACCGTCGTGATGACCGGCTATTCGGCCAAGGTCGACGAGACCGGCAAATGGTTCGAAACGCCGTTGCCCGGGCGTCTGACCGACGTGTTCGGCTTGCGGACCAATGAATTCTACCGCTCGGACGCGCCGCTCAAGGTCAGGTTCGGGGCAGAGGAGCTTACCGGCACTGACAATTATTACGAGGTGCTCGAACCCGGCACCGCGACGCCGCTTGCCATGTTCACCAACACGCCGAAGCCGAGCCCGGCGATCACGATCAATCATTTCGGCAAGGGCAGGGCGATCTACCTCGCGACCGCGGTCCAGCCCGCTTTCATCGATCCCCTGATCCGTTCGCTCTACCGCGAACTCGGGATCGATCGCGGCCCGGTTACCCCGCTTGGCGTGGTTGCCCGTGTCGTCGAAGGCCGCACATTGTACGTCAACACCAACAATGCACCGGCGACGATCACGATCGCGGGCAACAGGCGCGATGTGCAGACCGGGGCGAGCTATTCCGGCAAGATCGAGCTGGCCCCCTACGCCGTGGCGCTGGTGCAATAGCCGGCGCTGCGCTCCCCTGAGCTGGGGCTTTGTCTCGATGACGCACATCGGCCGATGCTCGCCTTATGCGGGCGGCGATCGCGCGTCGCGGTCACGCAGGGTTCGTCGCCAGGCAAACAAGCCAGCGCCGGATGCTGATAGGGGAAATCTGGATGCCCCGTGAGGATTCGAACCTCAATTGACGGAGTCAGAGTCCGTAGTCTTACCTTTAGACGACGGGGCACCAGAGCGGCGGCGGGATAGGCAAGCCGCCCGGGCCTGTCAACGCATCGGGTGCTGCCCTTGCCGCTCGGGGCGCTGCGGACTAATCAGGCGCCAAGTACCGGCGGCCGCATGGCCGATTCCCGGAGAACATAAGAGACGGCAAAATGGTAGAGCGTGCGCAGAATGTGGCGCAGGCTTCCGGTGGTTCCCGCCGGGATGCTGCGCCCCCCGCCCGCATTTCGCGGGCGTCGTCGATGCGCGGCACCTATGCCGCGCTTGATCTCGGCACCAACAATTGTCGGCTGTTGATCGCGCGGCCCGCCGGCGACGGCTTCGTCGTGATCGATGCTTTTTCGCGGATCGTGCGCCTGGGCGAGGGTCTTGCCCGCTCCGGAGAGCTGAGCCAGGCGGCGATGGACCGCGCGATCGCCGCGCTCGGCATATGCGCCGAGAAACTGAAGCGCCGCAACGTCACCCTGGTACGTTCGGTCGCGACCGAGGCCTGTCGCCGCGCAACCAATGGCGGTGAGTTCGTCGCGCGCGTCCTCGCCGAAACCGGCATCCGCCTGCAGATCATTACCGCGGAGCAAGAAGCGCGGCTGGCGGTGATGGGCTGCCATGCCCTGCTCGAGCCCGGCGCGGGTCCGGCGCTCGTGTTCGATATTGGCGGGGGCTCGACCGAACTGGTGCTGCTCGACGGCGATATCGAGGGCGCAAGCGGGGATGCACCCAAGGTCGGTGACTGGTTCTCGGCGCCGTGGGGCGTGGTGTCGCTCAGCGAAAGCGAGCCCCATATCGGCGACAGCGAAGAGGAGTTGCGCGCCGCTTATGCCCGCATGCGCGCGCGCGTCGATGAGGCCTTCGCGCCCTTCGCCGCGACATTGCGCAAGGGCGGGGCGGGGGCGGATCGGCGGTTGCTCGGCACCAGTGGCACCGTCACCACGCTTGCCAGCCTCCACCTCAATCTCCCCAATTATGATCGGCGCGCGGTCGACGGGCTGATCGTTCCCGCCGCAGCGATGCGCGCGCTTTGCCAGCGGCTCGGCGGATTGAGCGTCGCCGCACGCGCCGAACTCGCCTGTATCGGCACCGAGCGCGCCGACCTGGTGGTGGCGGGATGCGCGATCCTGGAGGCGATCCTCGATCTGTGGCCGGCTGAGCGGCTGAGCGTCGCCGATCGCGGCATCCGCGAAGGCATATTGCGCGCGCTGATGGCGCATGAGCTGCGCGCGTGAGCCGCGGCGGTTCCGGTGGGCGCGTGCGCGTCCGCACCGGGCGCGGACGGACCGCGGCGTCGACCCGCTGGCTCGAACGGCAATTGAACGATCCTTATGTGCGCCGCGCCAAAGCGGAGGGCTATCGCAGCCGGGCGGCCTATAAGTTGCTCGAACTGGACGAGCGCTTCGGCCTGCTCAGGGGCGTCAAGCGCGTGATCGATCTGGGTGTCGCGCCGGGGGGGTGGACCCAGGTCGTGCTGCGCCGCAATTCAAAGGTGCGGATCGTCGGCATCGATCTGCTCCCGACCGATCCGATCGAGGATGCGATCCTGCTCCAGATGGATTTCATGGACGATGCCGCGCCGGATCGGCTCGCCGAGCAACTTGGCGGCAAGGCCGATCTCGTCCTGTCCGATATGGCCTCCAACACGGTTGGCCACCAGCAGACCGATCACCTCCGCACGATGGGCCTGGTCGAGGCCGCGGCGGACTTTGCCGGCCAGGTCCTTGCCCCCGGCGGCGCCTTCGTCGCCAAGGTGCTGGCGGGCGGCGCCGACCATGATCTGGTCGCTTTGCTCAAACGCATGTTCGCGACCGTCAAACATGCCAAGCCGCCCGCGAGCCGCAAGGATTCGTCCGAATGGTATGTGATCGCGCAGGGCTTCAAGGCCACGCCCGCCGAAAGCAGGGATGACCCGGCGCCCTGACGGGAATTGATGGGGCGTTGGCTGACTGACCGCCTCCGGCAAAGCGGCCGTCAACTTCCGCCGCGGACCGTCAAAGAATGACGCGCAGCGTCGCACCGTAGGTGCGCGGCGCACCGAGCTGGCCGGCGAAAGCGAAGGGCGAGGCGCCGACGATCGAAGTGGTCGACAGGTTGAGATAATATTTCTTGTCGAACGCATTCTCGACCCACGCCGACAGATCATATTTGCCCTGCTTGAAGATCGCACCGACACGAAATTCGGCGAGGCCATAACCGGGGATGCGGCTGTAGGGGCCGTCGTCGGCGGTGCCGAACATCGCCGAACGATAGGCGTAGCGCCCGATCGCATAAGGCCGGACGCCGCTCGCCGTCTCGAAATGCACATCCGCGATCGCATTTGCGGTCCATTTCGGCGACTGGAAGAGGCGCGCGCCGGTCAGGTCGCACACCCCGGTCACACCAACCGGGCACGGCGCATTGTGGTAGTCGCTATATTTGGCGTCGTTATAGGCGCCGTTGGCGGTGAGCGTGAGCAAGGGCGTGACTCTCCAGCTCGCGTCCCCCTCGACGCCTTTGGCGATCACGTCGCCGACATTGGCAAGGTAGGATCGATTGCCGTTGCTCGGCACGATGTTGGCCTGCAGCCCCGAAAGACTGGTGCGATAGATGTCGAGGTTGAGCGTCAGCCGGTTGTCCAGCCATTGTTGCTTGAGCCCCGCCTCCCACGCGCGAACCTTTTCGGGCTGCAATATGAGCGGTGTACCCGCGGATACCGCCGCGTTGAGGTTGAGCCCCGCCCCCTTATAGCCGGTCGAGTAGGAGACATAAGCGAGCAGATTGTCGGTCGGCTTCCATGACAGGCTACCGAGCCACGAAACATTGTTGTTCCGCACCGCCACGTCATAGTTGAACGGGAGCGAGGTTGCCGGATTGGGCGTGCCCGCAAGCGATGTGTCGGAGACGCCGACCCGCTTGTCGCGCGTATAGCGGATTCCGCCGGTTGCGATCAGCCGCGGCGTGATCTCAAAATTGGCCTGCCCGAAAAAGGCGAGGCTGTTCGTGTGCGTGTCGACATCGTCCAGATATTGCGAGCCCGGCTGGATCGTGATCGCAGGCGCGGTCGGCTTCGCCAGTCGCGCATAGGTGGTATAAAACGTCGACGCGTCATAGCCGAACTGGTTCAGGATATAATGATCCTGCAGCCGCTGGTGGAAATAGAAGGCGCCCGCCTGCCAGTTGAAGCGGCCGGGGCGCGATGCGAGCCGGAATTCCTGCGAAATCTGGTTGTAGCGCGTCGTCGCGACATTGACCTGGATCACGTCGAGGGGCGTGCCGTCGCTGTCCTGCAGCGGATTAAAATACCAGTGCCGGTGCGCCGTGATCGAGGTCGCGGTGGCGAAGCCCAGATCCCAATCCGCCTGGAGCGATGTACCCCATTGATGGGTGCGCATCTCCTGCGGCGCGTTATTCTGCGTGGAGCGGCCCGGCGTCGGCACATAGCCCAGCGCCGCCAGCGTTTGCAGCGTGCGCGCGGTGTTGGTGCTAAGGCTCTCGGGGAGGACCAGCTTGGTCGAGCTCACGCAGCAGGTATCGTCCTCCTGCGAATAATCCAGAATCCAGCGCAGCTTGAAATTGCTGCTCGGCGTCGCGAGCAGTTGGACGCGGCCGCCGCTCCGGCCGATGCTGTTGGCCGTTGCTCCTGTCTTGATGTTGCGAATTATCCCGTCGCGATGCGTGCTGAAGCCGGTCACGCGGAAGGCGAGCAGTCCGTCGACGATCGGTCCGGTGATCGCCAGCCGTTCCTGGTTGTAATTGTAACTGCCGCCCGATCCTTCGGTATAAAGGCCGAAGTCGAAGCTCGGCGCGCGGGTGGTGATGTTGATCACGCCGGCCGAGCTGTTGCGTCCGAACAAGGTGCCCTGCGGCCCACGCAGCACCTCGACGCGGTCGACATCGACCAGGTCGGCGAGCGCCATGCCGGGGCGGCCCAGATAGACATTGTCGACATAGACGCCGACGGACGTATCGAGCCCATCCGACGCGCTGGAAACACCGATGCCGCGGATCGCGGTCGAGCTGTTGCGCGGATTGCTGTTATAGGCGGTCAGGCTCGGGGTCTGCTGCTGCAGGTCCGCGATCGTATAGGCGCCGGTCCGCTCGAGATTGGTGCCCGAGACGACCGAAAGCGCAACCGGCACATCCTGCGCGCGCTCGACCTGGTGGCGCGCAGTGACGACGACCTCGCTCGCCGCGGCGAGCGCTACCGCCTCTCCCCCGCCATTGGCCGGGCTATCGCCGCTCGCTGCGGCCAATTGCACCTGGGCCGAAGCCGTGCCCGCCAGCAGCGCCGCGCCAAGCGCCGCAGCCGATACCGCATACGCAAATCTACGCCGATTCATGATATTGCCCCTTCCGGTTGGTTCAGGGCGCCGCCTCATAATTTCCTATTTCCCTACTAGGGAATTATAGAATCTAGCCGAGCCTCAAGTTTTTCTGCGTGGCTGCTCCCGCCCCGCCGGTCCCATTCCATGCGCCAGGCAGCGAGGCTGTTTGAGGGAGAGTCGCATGGCGAAGATCGGACCGTTCGAAGTAAGCGCGCAGGGTTTCGGCGCGATGGGATTGTCGAGCAGCTACGGCCATGCCGATGATGCGGAATCGATCCGCACCATCCATCGCGCGATCGATCTCGGCATAAGCTTCTTCGATACCGCGAGCGGCTATGGTGATGGCCACAATGAGGAGCTGCTCGGCCGCGCCATCGCCGGGAAACGCGACAATCTCGTCATCGCCAGCAAGTTCACGCACCGCCGCGGCGGCGGCGGGGAGCTGATCAGCGCGCGCCAGGCGGTCGAGGCGAGCCTGCGCCGTCTGAATGTCGACCATATCGATCTCTATTATCTGCACCGCGTCGATCCGCTGGTGCCGATCGGCCAGTCGATCAGCGAGCTTGCGCGGCTGCAGGACGAAGGCAAGATCGGCGGCATCGGCGTGTCGGAAGCGGATGCCGACCAGATTCGCCGCGCGCATGCGGTGGCGCCGCTCGCCGCGCTGCAGAGCGAATATTCGCTGTGGACGCGTTACGTCGAGGCCGAAATCCTGCCGACGGTGCGCGAACTGGGTATCGGTTTCGTTGCGTACAGCCCGCTCGGCCGCGGCTTCCTTGCGGGCAGCCTGCCAAGCGAAGAAGATGACCGCCGCAATTTCCATCCGCGCTTTCAGGCGGACGCAATCGCGGCAAATGCCCGCCGCCGCCGCATCGTCGAGGATGTCGCCGAACGTCTCTACGTCACCCCCGCGCAGGTCAGCCTCGCCTGGGTGCTGGCGAAAGATGTCGTGCCGATCCCGGGTACGCGCCACGTCGCGCATCTCGAGGACAATGTCGCCGCCAACCGCATCCAGCTGGATGACGAGACGATAGCCGAGCTCGATGCCGCCTTCCCGCCCGGCACGACCATCGGCGATCGCTATCCGCCCGAGCAACTGCAGTTCGTCCCGCGCGAACCGGCGATCGCCTGACCCTTTTCCCCCGCAGCCAGAAAGGCGCACATCATGAGCAGCGCAGCACAGCTACAAGAGCGTCAGTCCTATTCGCGTATCATAGTCGAGCCGGTGACGCCGACGATCGGCGCCGAAATTTCCGGCGTCGACCTGTCGAAGGGGATCGATCCCCAAACCGCCGACGAGATCCAGAAGGCGCTTCACGAATGGCGCGTCGTCTTCTTCCGCGATCAGGATTTGAGCAATGATCAGCTCAAGGCGTTCGGCCGCGCCTTCGGGCCGCTCACCCCTGCGCATCCGATTGCTGACGGGTTGGAGGACCATCCTGAAATCTGGGAGCGGTCGGTCACCGAATATCGCGTGCGCCGCACCGCCAACGATACCTTACCTCCCGGCCGCCAGCCGCCGCGCGATTATAAGGGCTGGCATATCGACATCACCTTCGTCGCCAATCCGAACCGTTATTCGATCCTCTATGGCGTCGAGATCCCGCCTTATGGCGGCGACACGATTTTCGCCAATCTGATCGAAGCTTATAATGGCCTGTCCAAGCCAATCCGCGATCTGGCCGACAATCTGCAGGCGGTGCACCGCACCAGCAGCTACGACAGCATCAGCCGCGGCCCGCGCCGCGACGGCCTTCCCAACGGACCCTTCACCTCGCTTCATCCGCTCGTTCGCATCCATCCCGAGACGGGTGAGAAACTGCTGTTCCTCAACCCCGGCACCACCAGTCATATCATCGGGCTCAAGGAGCGTGAGAGCCAGGCACTGCTCGACCTTCTCTACACCGAGGTGACGCGCCCCGAATATCAGGTGCGCTTCCATTGGCGGCCGGGCAGCCTGGTCGTGTGGGACAATCAGGCGGTCGCGCATGCCGGGCCGATCGATTACGCCCAATTCACCGGCGCGCGTACCGTACGGCGCATCACGGTTGCCGGCGAACTGCCCAAGGGACCCGACGGTTTCGTGTCGCGGCCGCTGGAAGGCGATCTGTTCGGCGTGGTCGGCTGATGCCGCAGGCCGCGTCTCGTTCCCGGGCCGGGCCGATCGGCCTCACGGCATTCGTGATCGTTTCGATCGCGCTGCTGGTGGGGTTCGCCCCGGCCCGGCGGGGAGGCGCGGCCGACAGCCGGCTCGATATCAGCCGGCCGCTTCCGGATCATGTGCCGCCGGGCACGGTGCTGCGCGTGGGCGATCCCGTCTCGCAATGGGTGTTCGAGCATGAAGGCTGGGACAAGAAGCTCCCCTTCAGGATCGAATGGGCGCAGATCACCGGCGGCCCCGACGTGACCGAGGCACTCCACGCGGGCGCGCTCGACGTCGGGCTCGGCGCGAGCGTGCCGCCGATACACGCCACCTGGACCGGAATTCCCGTTCGGATCGTGGGCTTCCGCGATTATGCCGATCCGGCGCATCGCCAGGCGTGGGTTTTCGGTATCTCGCCCAAGGCGAATATCCGCACGATCGCCGATTTCCGGGGAAAGCGCATCGCCTTCAGCCCGAGCCAGGTCCAGGCGGTGGTGGTGCTGCAGACCTTGAAGGCGGCGGGCATCAAGCCCAGCGAGGTCCAGCTGATCGAGCTTCCTTCCAGCATCGGCGGCGACGTCTATACCAACGCGCTCGCCAGCAACGAAGTGGATGTGGCGCCGCTCGGCGCGGGCATCGTTGCCGAACGCTATATCCGCAAATTCGGCCGGGACGGGGCACGCCTGCTCAAGCACCCGCCCTTCCGCGACGATGCGGTCATGGCCTATGTGCCCGAAACCGCCTTGGCGGACCCCGCCAAGGCTGCCGCGCTCAAGATCTTCGTCCATTATTGGGGACTGGCCCAGGCCTGGATCAACCAGCATCCTGAAGAGTTCGCCCGCGGCTATTATGGGGAGCATCAGGGTTTGCCGATCGCCGACGGGCGGCTGATCGTCGCCGCTACCACTGGCAATCTCAATATACCGAACGACTGGACCCGCGCTCGCGCGGTCGAGCAGGCCGCGATCGACATTCTCGGATCTCAGACCGGGCGCCCGCGCCTCAACGCGGCGGATCTGTTCGATCCCCGTTTCCGGACCATCGCCGCCGACGCAGCCAAAGGACATTCGTCATGAACGCGATCAGCGGAGAGATCCTCCCCTCGCCGCTCTCGCTCGCACCGGCCGCACAACGCGCGCCGCTTGGCCCGGGTACACCCCGCCGCAACGGCCACCTGCTCGGACCGGGCCTGCTCCTGCTCTACTGGGCTATATTGTCCGCGACGGGCTGGCTCGATCCGCGCACGCTGCCGGCACCGTGGACCGCGATCACCACCGGTGCCGATCTGGTGCGCGAAGGACGGCTCCAGGCGAACCTGGCCGTTTCGGCGGCACGCGCCGGAAGCGGATTGCTGGTCGGCGGCATTGCGGGTGTGCTGCTCGCCTTCCTATCGGGCCTGTCTTTGCTCGGCGGCTATGTGATCGACGGGATCGTGCAGCTGAAGCGCGGCATCCCGATCCTCGCCATCATCCCCTTCATGATCCTGTGGTTCGGCATTGGCGAGCCGATGAAGGTAGCGGTGATCGCGGTCGCCGCGTTCTTCCCGATCTACATCCAGACGCACAGCGCGCTGCGTGCGATCGACCTGCGCTATGTCGAGCTGGCCGAGACCTTGGGCCTCAGCCGCTGGCAGTTCCTGCGGCGGATCGTGATCCCCGGCGCGCTGCCCGGTTTTTTGCTCGGCCTGCGCTTCGGCGCCACCGCCGCCTGGCTTGCGCTCGTCGTGGTCGAGCAGCTCAATGCCAGCAGCGGCATCGGCTATATGGTCACGCTCGCGCGCAATTATGCCCAGACCGACGTGATGCTGGTCGGCCTCGTCGTCTATGCTTTGCTCGGCTTCATCACTGACAGCGTGATCCGCTGGGCCGAACGGCGGCTGCTCACCTGGCGCCGGACGCTCGGCCGATGAGCGCCGCCGCCGTCCGCATCCGCGATCTCCAGCGCACCTTCACGCTCAAGGGCGTGCTCAACGGGGTCGATCTGGACATCGCGCCAGGCGAGTTCGTGGCTTTGCTCGGCCGCAGCGGCTCGGGCAAGAGCACCCTGCTCCGCGCTTTGGCGGGTATCGATCATGAGGCGCAGGGCACAGGCGAAATCGCCTTGCCGCAAAGGAGCGCGGTCATCTTTCAGGATGCGCGCTTGCTCCCCTGGCTGCGCGTGCTCGACAATGTCCTTCTCGGCCAGCCGCGCGAGGCGCGCCCTCGCGCGATGCAGGCGCTTGAGGAGGTCGGGCTGGCGAGGCGCGAACAATCCTGGCCGCACGAATTGTCCGGCGGCGAGCAGCAGCGCGTCGCGCTCGCGCGGGCCTTGGTACGCGAGCCCGATTTGCTGCTGGCGGACGAGCCGTTCGGCGCGTTGGACGCGCTCACCCGCATCCAGATGCACGAATTGCTGCGACGCCTGTCCGAACGCCACAAACCCGCCGTCCTGCTGGTGACGCACGATATTGACGAGGCGCTCGCGCTCGCCGACCGCATCGTCATGCTGGATGGGGGCCGGATTTCCGCCGAGCTTCAGGTTCCCGGGCGCGGCGATCGCACGCTGATCGCGCTTCAACGCAAGAGATTGCTGGCGATGCTCGGCGTCGATTAGCGGGCGTCCCGGCGTTCGCTTGCGGTGGACGGACGCCGGTTGCTGTCGGTATCCCTCGGAACACCACAGCCAGGCACATTGTTCAACAACCCGCATCGTCATGTTCGACGGATGCGCAAGGCGGCATCGGGGACAATCCAGTTTGACGATCCGGCATGTCGCGATCATCGGCGGCGGCTTCTCGGGTGCGCTGCAGGCAATCAACCTGCTCAGGCATCGCGGGCCGCAAGCGACGCTCATCGAACGGCGTGACACCGCCGCTCGCGGGGTCGCTTATTCCGCGGCGCACCCCGATCATCTGCTCAACGTCCGCGCGACCAACATGAGCGCGCTGCCGCAGGATCCCGATCATTTCCAGCGCTGGCTTGAACGGCGTCACCCGGCCCTCGCGGGCGGCTTCGCTCCCCGCCTGGTTTATGGCGACTATCTTGCCGAATTGCTCGACGAGGCCCGCCTCGCCGCGCCCGAGCGGCTGGCGTTGCTCCGGGCGGAGGCGATCGATCTGGTCCGGCAGGGGGAAAGCTGGCGGATCGCGCTGGCCGATGGCCGCACGATCACGGCGGATGCGGTCGTGCTGGCGCCTGGCAACCTGCCGCCCCACGTCCCACCTGAGATCGGGCCGAACAGCCTTCCGCTCGGCGTGTTCGCGTCCGATCCCTGGAGCAAGGACGTTGCCGAGGGGCTGACTGATCGCGATCAGCTGTTGGTGATCGGCACCGGGCTGACCATGGTCGACATCGCCTTGCTGCTCGACGCAGGCGGCTTTCGCGGTACGATCGTCGCTTTATCGCGGCGGGGGCTCATTCCGCGCGCCCATGGCCCCACCGAAGCCTCGACGCTCGACCAGCGGCCGTCGCCGAACGCGGTCGGCCTGTTGCGCCACGTTCGCGCGCGCGCCGATCAGGTCGGTTGGCGGGCGGCCGTGGATGAATTGCGCCCCTATACCGAGGGGCTGTGGGCCGCCGCCGATCTGCCCGAACGCCAACGTTTCCTGCGTCATCTGCGCGCCTGGTGGGATGTGCATCGTCACCGGGTCGCGCCCCCGGTCGCCGCGAAGATCCGAACCATGCTGGAAGAAGGGCGGCTCAGGATTGTCGCCGGCAAGCTGGCCGACATATCCCCGCACGGCGATGGCGCGCGCGTTTGTTATCGTGAACGCGCTGAGGACGGCATCGCCACATTGCATGTCCGCCGCATCATCAATGCCAGCGGCCCGCAGGGTGACCTCCTCCGCACGCAGGATACCTTGTTGCGCCGGCTGCTGGAGCGGGGCCTGATCCGCCCCGATCCGCTTCGCATCGGCCTGGACGTTACCCAGCAGTCGGAAGTGATCGGCAAGGACGGACAGCCCCAGCCCACGCTGCTGGCCATCGGCCCGATGACGCGCGGCACCTTCTGGGAGATCGTCGCGGTGCCCGATATCCGCCGCCAGACCTGGGCGGTCGCGCGCAAACTCTCCAACGCGCACTGGGTCGGCGGCGAGGGATTGTGATCGGCAACTTTCGGTTCGTGCCCATCCCATACGAATGGCTGCGTTCCAGCGCGTGGCAGTAATGGCGGCAGTTGGGCCGGAAGCGGACTGGCGGGTTTTGGATCAGCCAATCGCCAAAGCGGACATCGGCATGGCGTGGGCGCTAAACGACCGCTTGCGCCCCAGTTGCCGCCGCTAGGCTACGGCACAGCCTGTTTCAGCTCGACGGCAATGATGCGCAGTTCATGTTCGCCAATATTCTCCACCGAATGCGGCACCAGCGGCGCGGACCATAGTGCCTCGCCGGGCGCCGGCTGGCGATCCCACGACCGAGAGTCGACGATGACGTTGCCGCCCGCATCCCGCCGCAGGAAATCGCTCCAGCTGATCACGTAGAGCGAGCTCGGCCAGCGATGCGCATGGATCGGCGTGCGCTCGCCGGGGCGCAGGCGGGTGTCGAGCACCCGGACCTGATCGTTCTCCAGGATGATGTCGTGATGGCCGGGCGCCGCCGTCATGGCATCCAGCGCGTCGTGATCGTCGGTATCGGCCATCGGCATTCCCTCGCCCTCGAGCAATAGCTTAGCACAGCGACCGAGCATTGTCCGCTTCCCACCCAGTAGCCGACGTTCGCCTCCAGATCGGCCGCAATGACCGCTTTCGACCCAATGGTTGCCGTTCGGAGCATCTAATTACCTCCTCGATAGCAGCCGTAAGCGCTATGGTGTAGCAGGTGCATATGCGCGCGCTCTATTCCGCAAGCTTGCTGTTCGTCCTAGCGGTAGGTCTGAGTTCTACGGCTAGAACAGCAAGGGAACCGCGCTTCTCCAATGAGCCCAGCCAAGCCTTCGACGGCAATCACCAAGACAAGCGCTGTGGCGACCGAACTCATATCACTTTCCCAGACGGTGAGACACCGCCGCCGGAAGCGCGCGGAGTGATCGACAATGCGGGACGAGCGAAATCGATAGCATACGCGTATTTCTCATCCATCTTCGGCAAGAGAATGGTGCGGCTTCCATTATCGGCCAAGCTGGTGAACGGCGTGTGGTATGTACAAGGAGCCGAGCCGCCCACCCTTGGTGGCAATCTATACATAGAGTTGTGTCAGTCAAACGGCTCGGTTGTGAATTATTACGGAACTCAATAGCAATCTACGACGATGCCAACTCCCAGCATCATGTGTGTTTATCGTCCGCTTCCCCGCTCTTCGCTTCGAGAGCAGACTGTCCGCTTTCCACCCAATAGCAGCCGCTTAAGGGGATGCGGCGCGGTCGCGCGCCGGTATGTCTGCGACGGGTGGATAGCGGTCACTCCACTCTAGCCTCGCGCCTACCCGCTCTTACGATGCGCAGCCAAAATAGGAGAGCAAACGTGCTGATGATCCTGCTAGCCACCGCTGCTAGCACTCAATTTCCCGTGCCGCCAAAGCTGATCAGCAGCCGTCCCATCGAATACCCGGAGCAAATGGTCGAACAGTCGAAAGACGGGTTCATGCGCGCGCAGCTTACCGTGTCCCCTGCTGGCAAGCTTGTTCATTGCGACGTGATCGCGTCGAGTGGGGTCGCCGAACTAGATGCCGCTGCCTGTCAAAGTTTCGCCGTTAGCCGGTTCAAGCCGGCACGCGACGACGTCGGCAATCCGAGCTTCGGCACCGTTGCGATCAGCTTCTTCTTCTTGATTCGCGGTCAGATGCTCAAGTCTCCGCCGGCTGCCGATCTGTCGCTGGTCGTTAATCATATGCCGCCCGGGATTGGCCCCTTCAGCAAACGTGAGGCGGCTCTGACGGTTGGGGCTGACGGTAAGGTGCAAGCGTGCCGTAGCATCGTGGAGAAGGAGTCGGAAAACGCCCTCGACCGTGTAGTGTGTTCAATGGCTATGTCGCGCCTTACCTTCAAGCCGGCCCTGGACGAGAATGGCAAGCCCGTGCTCTCCATACAGGAATTCTCGGTTGAATTCAGCGACACGAATGCTCCGACCCAGCGGAGTGTCCGATCGCCCTCTCCTGCGTAACGAGGCGGGCCACATTCGTTCTCGTATCGGGCATTCCCCGCCTTGACAAATACCGTCGTTCTCGTTATGTTCCTATCGGGAATGTCGCACGGTACCCCGCGCCGATCGACCGTCCTTTAGTTCGTTTCTGGTGTTTTTTTGTTTTTGGCCTTCCCAGGCTGGCTTTTTCTCAGATTTGATAATGGCAACCGGACTGAGCGGACATCCCGCTCCTATGCTGTTTCCGCATCATCCTTGGATCGGCCCCGACGAGCTGCTCGCCACCGACGCCCGCAAGCTCCAAAAAATCATCAAGTTTGAATCTGGTGTTTTTCTGTTTTTCCCCTTCTGCAGCAAGTGTTTGCAAGCGGGTCGAAGGCCCCGCAATCGGCGCCGAAAATCTATTCGCCGATCAGGTGCAGCACCACGCTGCGCCGATGCGGGTGACGGCGATGTTCGAACAGGTAGATGCCCTGCCAGGTGCCGAGCGCCAGCCGGCCGTTCACCAGGGGAATCGTCAGCGAAACCTGCGTCAGCGCGGTCTTGAGGTGCGCGGGCATGTCGTCCGGGCCTTCGTCGTCATGCTCGTACAAGGCCGGATCCTCGGGTGCGATCCGGCCGAAGAAGGCGATGATGTCGTCCTTGACCTCGGGCGCCGCATTTTCCTGGATCAGCAATGATGCGGAGGTGTGGCGGCAGAAGAGCGTGAGCAGACCCTCGCTCATTCCCTGATCGCCGACCCAGCGCGCGATTTCGCGCGTGATCTCATAGAGGCGCTGGCCTGTGGTCGCGATTTCGAGGCTGGTCGATGCCTGGCGCATGGTCAGACCGCAGCGACCAGGGTGAAGCGCACGCCTTGGTGACTGGGGTCATAGTCGACCTGCGCCTTGAGCGTTGCCGCCATTCCAGCGACCAGCTTGGAACCGAGGCCGGTACGGCGGACCGCGCCGTCGGCGGGGAGTCCGCGGCCATCATCCTCGACCCGCAGCAGGAATTCGTCGCCTTGCATCCGCAGTTCGACCCGCACCGCGCCGGGGACATCCGACGGATAAGCATATTTGCAGGCGTTGGTGACGAGCTCGTTGACGATCAGCCCGATCGCGACCGCCTTGTCGGTATCGAGCATGATCGGCTCGGCGATGAGCGAAAGCGTGCGGGGCGCCTGGGGGGTGGAGTAGGTCTTCTCCATGTCCTCGAGCAAAGGCCCCAGATATTCGGACATTTCGACCTTATCGACCCAATCCCCGCTAGAAAGCCGGCGATGGACCTCGGAGATGGCCGCGATTCGCCGCTGCGTGTCGGCGAGCGCGGCGCGCGCCTCCTCATTCTCCAGGCCGCGCGCTTGCAGATAGACGCAGCCGGAGACGAGTTGCAGGCTGTTGGCGACGCGGTGATTGACCTCTTCGAGCATGGCTTCGAGCCGTCCATGGCTTTCGCGCAGCCGCGCTTCGGCCTGCTCCTTGTCCGCGACCATGCGTACATGCGCGAGGCCTTGTTCGATCGCACGGGCAAACAGGTCGAAGAATTCCTCGCCCACCGTCTTGACCAGATAGTCGATCGCGCCGGCCTTCAGCGCGGCGACCGCGACCCTGCTTTCCTCCGATCCGGTGACGTAGATCACCGGCGGAGGATCGGGCAGGCGGCGGATCTGCTGGAGCGTGGTGAGACCGTCCTGGCCCGGCATGTAATGATCGACCGCGATCAGATCGTAGCGCTGCTCCGCCGCCATCGCGGCGCCTTCCTTCCCGCCGGACGCGCAATCGACCTGGAAGCCGCGCCGTTCGAGCGCGCGCGCCACCAGTCTCCGAAGACCCGCGTCGTCGTCGACATAAAGGATGCGGCGTTGGTCGCCGCGGTCAGACATCCACTCGCACGAGATCGGGAACCTGGATCACGGACAGGAACAGGCCGAGCTGGCGGATCGCCTCCGCGAAACTCTCATAATTGACCGGCTTGGTGATGTAGACGTTGCAGCCGAGTTCGTAGCAGCGCTGGATCTCGACCTTGTCATCGGTTGTGGTGAGCACGATTACCGGTGTGCGCTTCAACGGACTTTCCTCGGCCTTGAACCGGGTCAGTATGTCGGTCCCGCTCATGTCGGGCAGGTTAAGGTCGAGCAGGATCAGCGCCGGGCCGTTATGCGCCGGACCGGAGGGATGCTCGTACAGAAATTGAAGCGCGCTGGTGCCATCGCTGAAATGATGGATCTGGTTCGAAATGCCGGCGCGGCGGATATTCTTCTCGATCAGGCGGGCATGGCCGTCATCGTCCTCGATCATGATGATATTGACCGAATGATGATCGCTCATGCCAGTGCCCCCTGCTCACCCGGAAACGCGACCGGAAGATTGATCCGAAAGGTGGCGCCTCTCGCCAACTCCGATTCCACCGAGATCGTCCCGCCGAGACGGTAAGCGATCGCGCGCGTATGCGCGAGCCCGATCCCTTCGCCCGCCTGGTCCTGCATTCCCGATCGCCGGAAGAGATCGAATATGCGCTGGTGATCGCGGGGGTCGATGCCGCGGCCATTGTCGGCGATCTCGAAAATCGCGCGCCCTCCGTCGATATGACCGCGTATCTCGATCCGCCCGCGCCGCCCTGGCAGCATATATTTGATCGCATTCTCGACGATGTTGCTGAAAATCTGCTCGATTGCGAGCCGGTCGCTGACGATGTCGGGCAAGTTGGACGCGATCGACAGGTCTATATCGCGCTCGGCTATCCGGTGCCGATGCACGTCCGCTATTCCCTGGATCACGGCATCCATGTCGAGCTTCTCGGGCGTGATCGATCGGCGGCCCTCGCGCGACAGACGCAAGATCGCGTTGATCAGCCGATCCATCTTCTCGGTCGAGGTGCGGATGAAGGCGAGCGCCTCTGGCAGATCCTCGCGCAATGCCCGCTGCGCCTCGACGTCCACCACCTGGGGCGCTTGCGCCTCGGCTCGGCTCATCATCGCGTCGAGCGTTTTGGCGGCGCTTTCCAGTTCGGAGGTGAAGCCCATGACGTTGACCAGCGGCGAGCGCAGATCGTGGCTGACGATATAGGCGAAGCGCTGAATCTCGTCGTTCGCGCGCTGGAGATCGGTCGTGCGTTCCCGGACCGCGCCTTCAAGATCGCTATTCAGCCGCCGCAACGCATCGCGCGAGTCGGTGAGATCGCGGGTATAACGAATGATGATCCACAGCGTGCCGATCCCCAAAACCACCACCAGCACGCCCGCAAAACCGAGCATGCCGTAGAAGAAGGCGAGGCTGCGCGCCTGCTGCGCATTGCGGATCGCGAGCAGCCGATCCTCTTCGGCCATCATGCGTTCGCCGATGGTCCGGATGCGGCGGATGATTGGTTGGCTCTCGTCGATCTTGAATGATCGGACCGCCAGACCATCTTGCCCGTTTCTGACCATCGCGACCGAGCGGGTGAGCGTATCCACATGCTGGTGCGAAAGCCTGACCGCTTCGGCTACGTTGGCTGATTGGCGCGGATTGTCGGCAGTCAGGCGTTGCAGATCATCCAGCGCCGGGCCGATCTGCGCCGAGGTCCGGGTGAACGTGTTGTCAAAACCTCTATCGTCGCGCAGCAGCAACCCGCGCCGCGCCGCCTCCAGCCGTTCCGAAAGCCCGCGATAGCGCGAGATTGCGCGTTCGACCTGATAAGTATGGTTGACCCAGCGCATCTGCGCCTGGTTCTGCAAAATGGTCGAGGTGGCGATGATCTCGATCGCGATGATCAGGATGAAACCAAGCGCGACCGCACCGATCGCCAGCCGGCTTAGCCGGCGATCCCATTGCGTGATGCCCCTGATTAATCTGCGCACGCCGTTCCGTTACCGTTATCAGGCGAAGATTCAAAGACTAATGGATCGGCGAGTCGTTTCGTTTCGGATCAAATCACGATTTCGAAAAGCGCGCCCCCGCCGGACTGGCCAAGCCCGATCGTGCCGCCATGCGCGGTAATGATGCGGCGCGCGAGGCTCAGCCCGACCCCGGTTCCGCCCGTCTTGGTGGTGAAGAAAGGCAGGAAAATCTCGGCTGCGAGTTCCGGTGCGATGCCGGGACCGTTGTCGCCGACCGCTATCATCGTCCGCCCGCCCGGCAGCCGCTGTATCGCAAGGCTCACGCGAGGCGCCGTGGTATGCGCCGCGGCCGCCTCCGCGCCATTCTTGAGCAGGTTGATCGCAACCTGCGCGAGCAGGTCGGGGTCGGCATCGAGCGTGCCGTCGGAAGGCGTGATGGTCAGGTCGAGCGGCACGTCCCGCCCAGCGTCGGACGCCGCGAACAGGCGCCTGAGTTCCTCAGCCCACGGCGCGGCGGCGAAAATCCGCCGATCGACGACGGGAGCGCGGCTGAAAGCGCGATAGGCTTCGACGAAATGCATGATCCCGGCCGCGCGCCGAGCCAGCGTCTCGATCGCAATGCGCGCATCGGCAATTGCCGGGTCATGTTCGGCGGAGACCTCCGCGATCAGCCGCGCGGCACTCTCCGCAAGACTGACGACGGGTGTCATTGAATTCATGATCTCGTGCGTCAGCACGCGCACCAGATCGGCCTGCGCGGCCAGCTCGACCGCCGACAATTCATGCTGGATCGGCTGGACTGCCACGATCGCGAGCTGGCGGCCGAGCCGGTCGAGCGCGGCGCGCGATACCATTGCGCGCTGGACGATATTGTCGATCCGGAGCGGGACGACCTTGCGTACAGCCGCGCCGCCCCCCTCGAGCGCCGAGACCAGATCGGCTCCATAAGGCGCAAAATCCGCGATGCGGGTGCCGGCAAGGCGGTTGAACAATTTGCGTGCCGCCTTGTTCGACAGCGTCACGCGCCCCTCGTCATCGACCAGCAGCAAAGCGGCGGGGGATTCGTCGGCAAGCGCGGCATGGACCCGCGCTTCCTCGTTCGCCTGCGCGCGTTCCGCGCGCAGCTGGCGCATGGCATCACCCAATGCCAGGCCGAGCTCGTCAAAGCCGCCGCCGGCGGTGCGGCCGAAGCCCTGGTTGAAGTCGCCGTAGCGCAGCGCCTCCACGAAGCGTGCCACCTCGCGATTGGTGCGGCCGATATAATGCCACAGGCCCCAGACCGCGCCGATCGCCAGCGTGCCCGCGAGCAGGCGCGCCGCCCGAAGATCCGGCTCCCATAAAGCGAGCGCGAAACCGCCGACTGCCGCGAGCAGGAGCAGCAGCCGCCAGCCGAAGCCTACGGCGAAGTTGCGCTCAAAGCCCATATTTCTCCATGCGCCGGTAGAGCGAGCCTCGGGTAAGACCGAGTTCCGCCGCGGCCGCCGAGATATTATAGGCGTGCTTCTGCAGCGCACGCTCGATCATCTGCTTCTCGGCTTTGCCGAGATGGAGGTCGGGCGCCGCGGGCACGGCGTTCGGCAAAGCTTCCGGCGCGACCCGGATCGAAGGTGCGGCGCGCGCGAGCGGAAAATCCGATAGCGCATAGCTGTTGCCCTCTGCCAGGATCACCGCGCGCTCCGCGGCGTGGCGGAGCGCGCGGACATTGCCCGGCCATTCATAACCTTCGAGCGCCGCGAGCACCGAGGTCGGAAGCGTCCGCGCCGGCTTGCCATATTTGCGCGCATAGAGGCCGAGAAAATGGTCGAGCAGCAGCGGCACGTCCTCCGCCCGCTCGCGCAACGGCGGCAGCTCGATCTCGACTGTGTTGAGCCGGAATAGCAAATCGGTGCGGAAGACCGATGGATCCTCGATCTGCTCGGGCCGCAAATTGGTCGCGGAGACCACGCGTATGTCGATCGGCACCGGCTTGTTGGCGCCGACCGGGGTGACCTGACGCTGTTCGAGAGCCGTCAGCAATTTGGGCTGCAGATGAAGCGGCAAATTGCCGACCTCGTCCAGGAAGAGCGTGCCGCCGTCCGCCGCCTGCATGCGGCCGATGCGATCGGTCCGCGCGTCGGTGAAGCTGCCCTTCACATGGCCGAACAATTCGCTGTCGATCAGATTTTCGGTGATAGCGCCGAGATCGACCGAGAGCATCACCTTGTCTGCGCGGTGCGAGCGGCGATGGATTTCGCGGGCGACCAATTCCTTGCCGGTTCCATTCTCGCCGGTGATCAGGACATTGGCTTCGGTCGGCGCGGCGCGATCGATCAACGCGAGCACGCGCCGGATCGCACTGCTTTCGCCCAGCAGCGGAATTTCGCCCGAGGTCGGCGCGGCGATCGCCTGCGCCCGGGCCTTTTCGACATCGGTCGCACGGCGCTGCCTGCGCAGCGCGGCGGCCGTACGCACCGTCGCCAGCAGGCGCTCGTTATTCCATGGTTTGGACACGAAGTCGGTCGCGCCCTGTTTCATCGCCTCGACCGCGATCTGCACGCCGCCGTGCGCGGTGATCAACACCACGACCGCGTCGGGATCCTTTTCCAGGATGCGGCCGAGCCAGAGGAAGCCTTCTCGACCATCGGTAGCGCCGCGCATGAAATTGGCGTCGAGCAGGATCGCGTCGGGCGAGCGCGTCGCGATCACCTCAAGCGCCTGGGCTGGCGACGGCGTGGTCACAACCTCGGCAAACAACTCCCGCAGCAGCAATCGTGCCGCCAGCAGGATGTCGGCATCATCGTCGATCACGACACACAGATCGAATGCGGGTTTGTCCGCCATCATCACTCCCCGGTGGCACTCGTTAGCCATCGGGCGTCCCCCAATCAACAAACGTGCCAATACTGTCCGCCCCCGGACGGAAAATGTCCGGAAGCGGTCAAATCCGGATCTGCGAGAAAGAGCCGAAAACTCAAATATTCATTGCAAATTCAATAGCATGGGCAAGTTGGCACGACGAATGCTCTAAGACTGTCATCGGCATCGAGCCGATCGTCCAAGGAGTGAATGCAATGATCCGTCTGTCCCCCTTTGCTGTCGCCGCCGCGATGGTCGCCACCGGCCTGAGCATCATGGCCAGCTCGCCGGTCGAGGCCGCGACCGTTCATGTCCGCTATGGCGACCTTGATCTTGCCACCGCTTCCGGTCGTGCCTTGCTCGACGGCCGCATCAACCGCGCCGCGCGGATGGCCTGCGGTATCGAGAACAGCACGCTGGGCACGGTCGAAGCCTGTCGCCGCGAAAGTGTTGCCAGCGCCCGTGAGACGCTGCGCTTCTCATTGCAGGATCAGGCTGTGCGGTTGGCGTCACGCTGATGTGCCTTGTGCCCCCGCCTGTCCGCAGTCGGACACTCGGTTGTCCGGAATCGGACAGGCGGATGGCGATCCCGATCCTTTCTCTTCCGTGAACAACCTCTGGCACGATCTCTGCTTAGGACCCATTCATGAGCGTCGTCCGCATGAAAAGTGATTCCGAAGCCAAGTCGCTGACCGGCGGCATGGATCGGGTCATCGAGAAGAAGAGGCTGCCCGTCTGGGCCAGATATGCAGCGGCCGCCGGGGCGATCTTGCTGCTGGTGCTGGCTTGGCACTTCGCACCGCGCGGCAATGCCCAGTCAGTCGAGTCCGATCGCCTCACGATTTCAGAGGTGCGCAACGGTACGTTCGACGATTTTCTGCCGTTGCGCTCGCTCGTGACGCCTTTGCTTACCGTCTATCTCGACGCGGTCGAAGGAGGGCGGGTCGACAAAATCCTGGTCGAGGACGGCGCTTTTGTGAAAAAGGGCCAGCTGCTCGCGGTTCTCACCAACGCCAACCTCCAGCTGGAGACCTTGCAGTCGCAGACCTATGTCGCGCAGCAAATCTACAACCAGCAGCTGGCCGAGCTCAGCCTGGAGCAGACCCGCTCGCAGAACAACCAGGCGGTGACCGCGGCCGAAAACGAATATGCCAAGGCCAAGCGGCAATATGACCTTCAGGAGCCGCTCGCCGCGCGGGGCTTCGTTGCCGGCAAAGTCTTCGGCGATACGCGCGACGATCTGCTTGCCGCCCAGCGCAAGCTCGACGTGGCGCGGCGCACGCTGGTTGCGGAAAACAAGCTCCAGACCACCCAGGTTTCCCAGATGCGCGCGACCTCGGCCACGCTGCAGAATGCTCTCGGCATCGCGCGTACCAATCTCGATCAATTGAACCTGCGCGCGCCGGTTGACGGCCAGCTCTCGTCCTTCACGATCCAGATCGGCCAGAGCATGGGCAAGGGCGATCGTCTGGGCCAGATCGACAGCCCCGGCCACAACAAGCTGCGCGCCCAGGTTGACGAATTCTATCTCGGCCGCGTTCAGACCGGCCAGATCGCGAGCGTCGATTATGCGGGGAAGACCTACAAATTGAAGGTCGCGCGCATCTACCCGCAGGTGAAGAACGGCATCTTCGAAGCCGATCTCTGGTTCATCGGCGACGAGCCCAAGGGCATCCAGCGTGGACAGACCTTGCAGGCACGGTTGACCTTCGGCGATCCGACCCCGGCGCGGTTGCTGCCCAACGGCGCCTTCTACAACGACACCGGTGGCCAATGGGTGTTCGTGGTCGCGCCAGATGGCCGCCGCGCGGTCAAGCGCCAGGTGCGCCTCGGCCGTCGTAATGGAGATTTCATCGAGGTGCTCGACGGGCTGGAGCCCGGCGAGAAGGTGATCACCTCTCCCTATACCGGTTTCGCCGACAAGGATCGGTTGGACATCACGAAATAGCGAAGGGGACTAGCCGATGCTGACGTTGCGCAATCTTTCCCGCGTATACCGCACCGACACGGTCGAAACGACCGCGCTCGATTCGATCGACCTCGATATCATGGACGGCGAATTCGTCGCGATCATGGGCCCCTCGGGCTGCGGCAAATCGACATTGCTCAATATATTGGGCCTGCTCGACAGCCCGAGTTCGGGTTCCTACCGCTTCGGCGAGACCGAGGTCGCAGGCCTGTCGGAAACCAAGCTCAGCGACATCCGCAAACGCCACATCGGCTTCATCTTCCAGAGCTTCAACCTGGTCGACGAACTGTCCGTGCGCGAGAATGTCGAGCTTGCGCTTCTTTATCACGGCATCCCGGCGTCGGAACGGCGTGCGCGGGTCGATGCGGTGATGGATAAGGTCGGGATCGGGCATCGCGCCGATCACCGGCCCAGCCAATTGTCAGGCGGCCAGCAGCAGCGCGTGGCGGTGGCGCGCGCGGTGGTGGGCAACCCCGATCTGATCCTCGCCGACGAACCGACCGGCAATCTCGACACGCATCATGGCGAAGAGGTGATGCGGATGCTGCAGGCGCTCAACCGCGAAGGCACGACCGTGGTGATGGTCACGCACTCGCCGAGCCACGCCGATTATGCCGGCCGCGTCGTCAACATGCTCGACGGGCAGGTGCTGACCGAGCGCAAGCGCGCGGCGTGAGACAGAATGACACCCTTCCTGGTCAGCGGAGGGGTGCCAGGGTGAGGGACCTCCATCGGCTGTTGTCCCCTTCCCGGTTCGCCGGGCGGCCGGCGGGGGCCCTCACCAAAAGGGCAGGGACAAGGTAGGCACATGCTGCGCAACTATCTGACGATCGCGATCCGCTCGCTGGCCCGCTATCCAGGCCAGGCCGCGATCAATGTCGTTGGCCTCGCCTTAGGGCTGGCCGGTTGCCTCATGATCATCAGCTATGTCCGCTACGAGCGAAGCTACGATAGCTGGCTGCCAGAAAGCGAGCGCGTTTATCAGTTTCAAACCACCGTGCATCCGCCCGGGCAGCCGGACGTCAACTCACAACTGAGCCCGTTCCCCATCTACGAGCAATTGCCGGGAGCCTTCCCGCAGATCGAGGCAATCACCTCGGTCGCGTCCGGCAAGACGGTCACGGACCGTGACGGACAGCCTGTCTTCCTCGACGTCGTCACCGTCGATCCCGATTTCTTCAAGGTCTTCAATCTGCCGTTCCTGCATGGCTCGGCCGGCACGGCCTTGCCCGATATCAATTCGGTTGTGCTGACCGAGAGCGAGGCGAAACGCCTCGTCGGGACTTCCGAAGCGCTCGGCAAAGTGGTCAGCCTTGGCGCCGGCGCGGGCAAACGACCCTATCGCGTCAGCGGGGTGCTGCGTGACCTGCCTCATAACAGCAACCTGCGCCTCGGAATCTTGTTTCGGCGCGATCTTGGTCAGATCTCTCAGGGGGACCGGAGCTGGAGCGTGCTGGGCCAGCACCATTATGTGAAGTTTCGGAAGCCTGGCGATGGGACGGTGGTGAATGCCGGCTTGTCCGCCTGGGCGAAGCGCGTAATGACGCCGATCGAAGTCAACGGGCAGCTCATATCTCTCGCCAAGGCGGGCGTGTTCGAGTTCAAGCTTGTGCCGATCGCCGGCGTGCATCTCGGCAAGTCTCAGGACGGGGCGGAGACGCCTGGCGGAGACCCGCGCGCCCTCGCGACGTTCGCGATCGTGGCCCTGCTCACGCTCGCCATGGCGGTGGTGAACTTCGCTAATTTGAGCACGGCGCGGACGCTCCAGCGTGGACGCGAGGTGGCCTTGCGCAAGGTCTTCGGCGCATCCCGTGGACAACTGGCGGGCCAGTTCCTGGTCGAGAGCCTGCTCGTCTCCGCAGTTGCGATGCTGCTCGCACTAACGCTCACCGAACTTTTGACACCATGGATCGCACGCTCCGTGGGTGCCGACATGCGGGTCGCCTATCTCGGCACGCACGGCATTTTACCCGTCGCGGCGATCCTGTTCGCGCTGACCGCACTCGCAGGCGGGCTCTACCCGGCCTTCGCCGTGGGCCGCGCAAATCCGGCACCCGTTCTTCACACCAGCCGGGGTTCGAGCGAGACCGCCAGCAGCGGCCGGCTTCGTTCGCTGCTAGTCGTGGTCCAATTCGCCATTGCGATCGGGCTGATCGTCAGCACTGTCGTGATCTGGTCGCAGACCCGCTTCCTGGAGCGGATCGATCCGGGATATCGTCGTGACGGTCTGGTTCAGATCGCCAATGCCTCGCACCTAGCCCAGGGCAGCGCCTATGCCGCAGCGCGCGCGACAATGCTCGCGACGCCCGGTGTGACCATGGTTGGCCGTAGCAGCCTTGGCCTCGGCTCGGACGACACATCGCCACGGCTGACGCGCGCGCCGGGCGCAGGCGAATATATCACCATGACGGGTGTCGCCGTCGACGCGGATTTCCTCACAACGACGGGAGTCGAGCTGCTCGCGGGCCGCCTTGTCGGCGACCGGGTCGCCACGGACCGCGCGGATGCCAGTCCTGATGGACTCAAACGGCGCGGATTGAATGTCGTTGTCAGCCGCTCCGCGGCGGCCAAGTTCGGCTTCCGCGCGCCCCGTGCGGCGCTTGGTCAGGACATCCAGGTAGCGGTCGACGGAATGAAGATGGTGCCTGCCACGATCGTCGGGGTCGTCGAGGATATCCGTTTCCGTTCCGCGCGCGCTCCGATCTCGCCGACCGTCTATCTGTACGATCCGACCCAATCCACCCAGGTGCTGGTGCGTTTCCGCGGGACGAGCCCCAGCGCGGTGATGTCGGCGCTGTCGACGATTTGGCGCCGGTTCGAGCCGGGCACCCCGTTCGAGGCGCGCTTCGTCGACGACATAAGCTATCAGTCCTACGCCGCCGAACGTGGCCGCATGGCGCTGTTCGCCGCCTTCGCGGTGATGGGTGTGCTGATCGCCTGCCTCGGACTCTACGCGCTTGCCGCGCACGCCGCGGAGCGGCGGACCAAGGAGATCGGCATCCGCAAGGTGCTGGGCGCCACCGTCATCGACATCGTCCGCCTGCTCGCCTGGCAATTCTCGAAGCCGGTCGTGATCGCCAATCTGGTTGCCTGGCCGGTCGCCTGGTGGGCGATGCGGGACTGGCTCAACCGCTTCGATCTGCGCATTCCGCTCACGATCACGCCCTTCGCCTTGGCGGGCCTGCTCGCGCTCGCCATCGCCCTCATCACCGTCGCCGGACATACGCTACGCGTCGCGCGCATCCGTCCCGTCCACGCGCTTCGCCACGAGTAGGATGGCCATATGCTGCGCAACTATCTGACGATCGCGATCCGGATGCTGACGCGTTACCGCGCCCAGTCCGCGATCAACATCGGCGGGCTTGCGCTCGGCCTCGCGGGCTGCCTGATGATCCTCAGCTATGTTCGCTATGAACGAAGCTACGACAGCTGGTTACCCAGCGCTGGGCGCGTGTTCCAGGTTCAGACGATTGTCCACCCACCCGGTCAGGCAGACGTCCACAGCCAGTCCAGCCCTGACCAATTTTACGGCTCGCTGCCGGCCAGCTTTCCACAGGTCGAAGCGGCGACGTCGCTCGCTTGGGGTAAGACCGTCACGGAGCATGACGGGCAGCCCATGTTCTTTGACGCGACGATAGTCGACGGCGAGTTCTTCAAGGTTTTGGGTCTGCCGTTCGCGCAAGGCTCTGCCGCGACTGCGCTGCCTGACACCAATTCGATCGTGGTGACGCAAAGCGAGGCGATCCGCCTGTTCGGCACTGCCGATGCCCTGGGTAAGGTCGTGACGTTCGGTGCGGGCCCGGGCAAGCGCCCTGTTCGGGTGACCGGCGTGCTGCGCGACCTGCCGCGCAATACCAGCCTACGGCTGGGCATCATCTCGCGTCGGGTTCCTAACGCGCCTCCGCCGGGTGGGCCAAACAGCCTGCAGCATTATGTGAAATTGCGCGCGGGTGCCGATGTGGCAGACGTCAATGCCGCGATTCCCGCTTGGGCAAACCGGGTGATGCCGCCCGCCACGATCAACGGCCGGAAGGTTTCGCTCACCGCCGCAGGCGTGTTCGCGTTCAGGCTCGTGCCGATCCGCGACGTTCACCTCGGCCGCGCGCAGGAAGCGACTCTGACGCCCGGCGGAGACGCCCGTGCGCTCGCCACCTTCACAGTCGTCGCTTTACTCACGCTGACTATGGCGGTGGTGAATTTCATAAACCTCAGCACCGCGCGGGCGATGCAGCGGTCGCGCGAAGTTGCCTTGCGCAAGGTGTTCGGGGCGACGCGCGGGCAGTTGATCGTCCAGTTCCTCGGCGAAAGCCTGCTCATTTCCGGCGCGGCGATGCTGATCGCGCTCACCATAACTGAATTGGTGACGCCGTGGATCGGTCAGTTGATTGGGGCCGACCTGCGTGTCGCTTATGCAGGCGCCGGGGGAACGCTGCTTCCCGCGCTCGCCATGTTCCTCGTCACCGGGCTGGCGAGCGGCCTCTATCCCGCCGTGGTCATCAGCCGATTCCGGCCTGCGAGCATCCTCCATGCAAACCGGGCCTCGGCGGAAACGCCGGGCAGCGGCCGGTTGCGTGCCGCTTTGGTGGTGGTGCAATTTGCGATCGCCATTGGGCTGATCGCGAGCACGGCGGTGATTTGGTCGCAGACGCGCTTCGTCGAACGGTTCGATCCCGGCTATCGCCGCGATGGACTGGTCCAGATCGACAATGCGTGGCGCTTTACGCAGGGCACCGAATATGAGGCAGCCCGTACGGCGATGCTCGCCATTCCGGGTATCACCGACGTGGGCCGCACTGGCCTGGGGCTCGGCTCAGTCGACAGGACGGAGCGGCTAACGCGCGGACCCAATCACGGCGGCTACGTCACAATGAGCCGCTACAGCATCGATACGGGATTCGTCCCGACGATGGGCGTTCGGCTGCTTGCTGGGCGGCTAATCGGTGATCGCGTTGCTGAGGACCGGTTCAGCGACGCGACCGATCCCCAATCGGCTGCGCGCGGAGTGAATGTGGTCGTGAACCGCTCGGCCGCAGCCAGGTTCGGCTTCCGGGCGCCGCAGGCGGCAGTCGGTCAGATAATAGAAGTCGCGCTCGACAGGGGGAGGGGCGATCTGGAACCGGCCACGATCGTCGGGGTGGTGGAGGATACGCGCTTCGGCACGGCGCGCGATGCGATCGATCCGATCGTCTATCTCTATGACCCCGACCATACCAGCCAGGTGGTCGTCCGCTTTTCCCACGCGCGCCCCGGCGAGGTGGTCGCCGCGCTCAACCGGATATGGCGCAAGTTCGAGCCGGAAATCCCCTTCGAGGCGCGCTTTGCCGATAATATCGTCCACGAACTATATACCGCCGAACGAGCGCGCGCGGTATTGTTCGCTGCCTTTTCGGTACTTGCGGTGCTGATCGCGTGTCTCGGCTTATATGGCCTCGCTGCTTTCGCCACCGAGCGCCGCATCAAGGAGATCGGAATCCGAAAGGTGCTGGGCGCCAAGGTGCTCGACATCGTGCGCCTGCTCGCCTGGCAATTCTCCAAGCCGGTCGTGATCGCCAACGTTGTTGCTTGGCCGGTCGCCTGGTGGGCAATGCGCGACTGGCTCAACCAGTTCGACCTGCGCATCCCGCTGACGATCACGCCCTTCGTGCTGGCCGGCCTGCTCGCGCTCGCCATCGCGCTCGTCACCGTCGCCGGACACACGCTGCGTGTCGCCCGCGTCCGCCCCGTCCACGCGCTACGTCACGAATAGGAACAGGCCATGCTGCGCAACTATGTCACGACCGCCTTCCGCGCGCTGGCCAAGAGCCGGGCTTACGCGCTGATCAACATATTGGGCTTGGCGATCGGCATGGCGTCATGCCTGATGATCCTGCTCTACGTCTTTTACGAGAATAGCTACGACCGGTGGATACCCGGCGTGCAGAACAGCTATCAGCTGCAAGCCTGGTATGACGGGTTCGACACCGGCACGCCCGACTTTCTGCAAATGACCGCCTATGTTTCAGGCGACGCGCTGAAGAAGGATTTTCCGCAGGTCGAGAAAAAGGTCTACGCGCTCAGCTCGAGGCCCGTTTTCTACAAGGACGGGCAGGCCTCCTCGACCGATGATTATATGTTCGCCGACGGCAATTTGCTCGACGTAGTCCAGCTACCGGTCGTGCGCGGCAGTGCGCGCGGGCTGGACGGCATCGATACGGTCATGCTGACGCAGACCGAGGCGATCAAACGGTTCGGCACAGAGGATATCGTCGGCCGCACGGTTTCGCTGATCGCCAAGGGTATTACGCGCGATTATCGCGTGGTTGGCGTCTTGCGCGACATCCCAAGGAATTCCTCGTTCAAGCTGAACGCGCTGATTCACCTCGATTTTCAATCCTACATGGCCAAGGAAATGCAATTCCTGACCAACTGGGGTTCTCAGGGAGGCTATGTTTATGTCCGGCTGCGGCCGGGGACGGACGTCAAGGCGATGGAAGCGCAGTTTCCCGCCTGGGAAAAACGCAATATTCCCGACGAGAATAGCGGGAACGTCCACTTCAACCAGGGCGATCATCAGGATTGGCACCTGATCAATCTTGCCGACGTCCATCTCGGCAAGGCGCAGAGCGGCTCGATGACGCCGGGCAATGATCGGCGCACGATCATCACCTTCGTGGTGATTGCCATGCTGATCCTGGGAATGGCTGTGGTCAACTTCACCAATCTCGCCACGGCGCGTGCGAGCCAGCGCGCCCGGGAAGTCGCGCTACGCAAGGTGCTGGGCGCGGGGCGGCGCCAGTTGATCGTGCAGTTCATCGGGGAATCGACCATGGTCGCGGGCATAGCGATGCTGATCGCGCTGGCGCTGGTCGAGCTGACGGTGCCCTTATTCTCCGAATTCCTGGGAGCGGATCTGCGGCTCCATTATTTCGGATATCAAGGCGTGCTGCTGCCCGTGATCCTGCTGGTGTTGATCGTGGGCGTACTCGGGGGTCTCTATCCCGCCTTTTTCCTGTCGCGCTTCCAGCCCGCCGCGGTGCTGCGCGCAAATCGCTCGTCGGCGGAGACGCCCGGGTCGGGGCGGTTGCGCGCGATATTGGTGGTCGGGCAGTTTGCGGTTTCGATCGGCCTGATCATCTGCACGGTGACCATCTATGGGCAGACGGTTTATGCTCGCACGGTCGATCCCGGCTACAAGCGCGGCAACATCCTTCAGGTCGACAATTTGTCGCGTTATCAGCTGATCAACATCGGCGATCAGATCGCGGAGCGCATGAAGCGGGTACCGGGTGTCGACGCGGTTGGTCGCACCACGATCGGCGTGGCGACCCCGAACAACAGCAATACCGGCGTGCTCCTGCCCGGCTCGACCACCCAGATCGTGATCGGGCAATATCAGGTCGATGGCGGCTTCAAGGACGCGGCGGGCCTGACCCTGCTTGCCGGCCGCTGGTTCGATAACGGGCGTCCGCTGGACGATTCCACTTTGCCCTTTCCGATCGATGATCCCTCGCAGCAGGCGCTGGTGGCGCGCGGTACCAACATCGTGATCAATGCGCTGGCGGCGCGCAAACTCGGCTTCGCCAATCCCGCCGATGCGATCGGCAAGCAGGTCCGCGCGGCGCTGGTCGACAATAAATTCGGTCTCGTCCAGGCCACGATCGTGGGTGTGGTCAAGAATGCGCGTTTCCGTTCGGTGCGGGAACCGCTCGATCCGATCCTGTTCCAGTTCGTGCGGTCCGGGCATACCCACATGCTCCTGCGTTATCATGGCGATCCCAATGCCGTGCGCGCCGGCGCCGAACGCGTCTGGCGCAGCATCACGCGCGAAGTGCCGTTCGAAGCCAAGTTCAGCGAGGATATTGTCGGCCAGCTATATAAAGCCGAGCAAGCGCGCGCGATGAGCTTCGCCGGCTTCGCCCTGCTTTCCGTGGTCGTGGGTTGCCTGGGCCTGTTCGGGCTGGCGAGCTTTACCGCCGAACGGCGCACCAAGGAGATCGGGATCCGCAAGGTGCTGGGCGCGCGCACGCGCGACATCGTCCGGCTGCTGGTGTGGCAGTTCAGCCGCCCGGTGCTGATCGCCAATGCAATCGCCTGGCCGGTTGCCTGGTGGGTGATGCGCGACTGGCTCAACGGCTTCGACACCCATGTCGGGCTTGGGCCGATGCCCTTCCTGCTCGCGGGCGGGCTCGCGCTCGGCATCGCGATCGCGACGATCGCGAGCCATGCCTTCCGCGTCGCGCGCGCCAATCCGATCCTGGCGCTCAGGTACGAATGACGGTGCCGCCGGGCCAAGAATAAGAAGTGGAAGAACCCGCGATGTTTCGCAATTACCTCACCGTCGGTCTTCGGGCGCTGGCCAAGAACAAGACCTATGCCTTCATCAACATCGTCGGCCTCGCGCTCGGCCTCGCCGCGGCGGTACTGATCCTGCTCTATGTCCGCTACGAGATGAGCTACGACGCGTCGCTGCCCGGCGCGGAGCAGGCTTTCCAGCTCCAGGATTATTACAAGGCCGACAAAAAGGGCACCGAGGCGACGCCGATGCAGATGACGGAGTTCGTAGCCGGCCGCGCGCTGGCGAAGGACTTCCCGCAGATTGAGAAGATCGTCTACATCCGGGCCGAAGACCCGGTCGTGCTCCAGGACGGCGTTGCCAGGCAGACCGACGAAATCCGCATCGTCGACGGCAACATTTTCGATATCCTTCAATTCCCGTTCGTGCGCGGCAATCCGGCACATGTGCTGGACGACAATAATTCGCTCGCAATCAGCGAGAGCGAGGCGATCCGCCGTTTCGGCACGATCGACGTGATCGGCAGGACGCTGACGCTGGTACTCAACAGCGGTAACACCGATTACCGCATCACCGGCGTGTTCAAGGATATCCCCAAGAACAGCCAGTTCGCCGCCAACATCGTCGCGCGAGTCGATCCCAATACCGAATTCAGCCGGTATCCCAACTTCATGACGAGTTGGGGCAGCCAGGGCGGCTGGTATTATGTGAAGCTCCGTCCCGGGGACAGCGCAGGCGAGATCAACGCGCAACTTCCCGCCTGGAAGAAGCGCAACATCCCCGATCAGGTCACCAACGGCGAACGCACCAACCAGGGTGATCTGCAGGACTATGCGCTGGTCAACGTGCGCGACGTCCATCTCGGCAAGGGCCAGAAGTTCGGCATTCGCCCGGTCAACGAAAAGCGCATGGTCCTCACGTTCGGCCTCATCGCGCTGATGGTGCTCGGCATGGCGTGCGTGAACTTCACCAACCTCGCCACTGCGCGTGCCTCCCAACGCGCGCGCGAAGTGGCATTGCGCAAGGTCTTGGGGGCGACACGTGGCCAGCTCGTTGCACAGTTCGTCGGAGAATCCGTTCTTGTCGCTGCGATCGCGATGGTGATCGCGCTGGCGTTGGTCGAGTTGCTCCTGCCGAGCTTCAACAGCTTCCTCGATGCCCAGATTTCGCTCAACTATCTGGGCCAGAATACGGTGCTGCCCTATCTGCTGGTGCTGGTCCTGTTGGTTGGCGCGGCCGGCGGCGTCTATCCCGCTTTCTATCTGTCGCGGTTCGAGCCGGCGCGGGTCCTGCATGCCAATAAGTCGGCCGCCGACGCGCAGGGTTCGGGTGCCTTGCGCAATGTGTTGGTGGTCGGCCAGTTCGCCGTCTCGATCGCGCTCATCATCTGCACGATCGTCATCTATGCACAGACAGTATACGCACGCACCGCCGATCAGGGTTACCAGCGCGAAGGCCTGTTCCAGGTCGCCAACATGAGCGCGCGGGGGGTGGACAAGGTCGCGCTGCGGCTCGTCGATCAGATCCGCCATCTGCCCGGGGTGCAGTCCGCGGCCGCAACCGGGATCGCGATCAGGCCCAACAATAACAACAACACGGTGGTCTTCCTGCCCGGCGGCGGTTCGTCGGTCGAGCTGGGTTATTATACGGCGCAGGCCGGCTTTTTCCGGGCAATGGGGATGAAGCTCCTGGCCGGGCGGGACTTCGACGAGGATCGGCCGAGAGATGACGCGACCACGCCGATTCCCGTCGTACTCGACGCCGAGCGCGCGCTTGCGGCACGCGGTGCGAACGTCATCGTCAGCGAAAGTGCCGCCCGCCGCCTCGGTTTCCGAACGCCGCAGGAAGCGATCGGAAAGACGCTGACCGCCGGTATCACGCTCCGCGAAGTGGGGCTGGTGCCGATCACGATAATCGGCGTGGTTCAGGATGCGCGCTTCCGGTCGATGCACGATCCGCTCCAGCCGATCATGTATCTGATGGCGAAGAACGGCTTCACCCATATCGACATCCGCTTCGCCGGTATCGCACCGAACAAGCTGCGTGACGAGGTTCAGGAGGTGTGGAACCGATTGGTGCCGCAGGTCCCGTTCGAGGCCGACTTTGCCGACGATCTGCTGCGCGAGGAATATAAGACCGATACCGCGCGCGGGCAGCTGTTCGCGGGCTTTGCATTGCTGTCGGTGATCGTCGGCTGTCTTGGCCTGTTCGGGCTTGCGAGCTTCACCGCCGAACGCCGGACCAAGGAGATCGGCATCCGCAAGGTGCTCGGCGCACGAACCCGCGACATCGTCCGGCTGCTGGTATGGCAATTCAGCCGTCCGGTGCTGATCGCCAACGTGATCGCCTGGCCGGTAGCGTGGTGGGTGATGCGCGACTGGCTCAACAGCTTCAGTCAGCGGATCACGCTGGGGCCGACGCCGTTCCTCATCGCCGGCGGGCTCGCGCTCGGCATCGCGATCGCGACGATCGCGAGCCATGCCTTCCGCGTTGCGCGGGCCAATCCAATCCTGGCGCTCAGATACGAATAAGCGGCTGCTTGCGGGCGGGCGCAGAAAGCGTCACCATCCCGCATATGCAGCAGAGCGGCGGCATCGTCGAACCCACCTGTCCGCCGTCGGCGCGGATGGCGACATTGCCGGCTCGGCCCGAGGCGCTGCGGCTCGCAGCCGATCAGACTGCGGTCATCGTGGTCGACATGCAGAATGCTTATGCGTCGCGCGGCGGTTATGTCGATCTCGCGGGGTTCGACATAGAAGGCGCGGCAAGCACGATCGATCGCATTGCGACCGTGCTCGATACGGCGCGCGGGGCAGGCGTGCAGGTGATCTATCTGCAGAATGGCTGGGACCCGGATTATGTCGAGGCGGGCGGACCCGGATCGCCCAATTTCCACAAGTCGAACGCATTGAAGACGATGCGCGCGCGGCCGGAGCTTGCGGGCAGGCTGCTCGCGCGCGGCGGCTGGGATTATGCCTTGGTCGATACGCTCGCCCCCAAGCCCGGCGACATCAGCCTGCACAAGACGCGCTATTCGGCCTTCTTCAATTCGCAGCTGGACCAGGTGCTGCGCGCACGCGGTATCCGCAACCTGGTGTTCGTCGGCATCGCCACCAACGTCTGCGTCGAATCGACTTTGCGCGACGCTTTCCACCTCGAATATTTCAGCGTGCTGCTGGAGGATGCGACCCACCATCTGGGGCCGGACTTCACGCGCGAAGCGACGCTCTACAATGTCGAGAAATTCTTCGGCTGGGTCTCCACCGTCGCCGATTTCTGCGGGAGCTTCGGCCAGACAGCCTGAGGGGGAAAAGCATGCCGTTCGAGGCGATCAATCCATCGCAATTTCCGAAGCCGATCGCGCCTTATTCGGCGGGCGCCAAGGCGGACGGAGTGGTCTATGTCTCCGGCACGCTCGCGCTGGGGGAAGGCGGGACGGTGCTTCATCCGGGCAATGCTTCGGCGCAGACGCGGCACGTGCTGGAGGTGATCCGCACCACGATTGAGGCGGCGGGCGGCACAATGGCGGACGTGGTGTTCAACCACATCTTCGTGACCGACTGGGCGCATTATGCGGCAGTCAACGCGGTCTATGCCGAGTTCTTTCCTGGCGACAAACCGGCGCGCTACTGCATCCAATGCGGATTGGTGAAACCCGATTGCCTGGTCGAAATCGCCAGCATCGCGCATGTGGGAAGCCGCTGATGCAGGTCGGCGTCTTCATCCCGATCAACAATAATGGCTGGCTGATCAGCGAGAACGCGCCCCAATATCTGCCGAGCTTCGATCTCAATAAGGAGATTGCGCTCAAGGCTGAGGCGCACGGGCTCGATTTCCTGCTGTCGATGATCAAGCTGCGCGGCTTCGGGGGCAAGACGGAATTCTGGGAATATGGGCTCGAAAGCTTCACTTTGATGGCGGGGCTTGCGGCCGTCACCAGCCGGATCAAGATCTACGCGACCTGTCCCACGCTCGTCATCCCGCCAGCCTTTGCGGCAAGGATGTGCAACACGATCGATTCGATCAGCCACGGGCGGTTCGGGCTCAACCTGATCACAGGATGGCAGCGGCCCGAATATAGCCAGATGGGGCTGTGGCCCGGCGACGAGCATTTCCGCGATCGCTATCAGATGCTCGGCGAATATGCCGGGATCCTGCGCGAGCTATGGGCGACCGGCGTTTCCGACTTCAAGGGGCTTTATTATCAGATGGAGGATTGTCGCGTGCGGCCGGTGCCGCAGGGCGACATGAAGATCATCTGCGCAGGCTCGTCCGATGCCGGCCTCGCTTTTTCCGCTCAATATGCGGATTATGCTTTCTGCCTGGGTAAGGGCGTGAACACGCCCAAGGCCTTCGCCTTCAACAATGATCGTCTTGCCGCCGCCACCGCCAAAACCGGTCGCGACGTTTCGATGTTCGTGCTGGTGATGATCATCGCCGCCGAAACCGACGAGGAGGCGATGGAGAAATGGATCCATTATCGCGAAGGCGTGGATCATGACGCGGTGGCGTGGCTCGGCGCGCAAGGCGCGGCGGACAAGACCAACGCCACCACCAACGTTCGCCAGCTCGCGGCGGAGGAAAGTGCGGTCAACCTCAACATGGGCACGCTCGTCGGGAGCTATGAAAGCATCGCGCGCATGCTCGACGAGATGGCGGAAGTCCCCAACACCGGCGGCGTTTTGTTGACGTTCGATGACTTCCTGGAAGGGGTCGAGGCGTTCGGAACCCGCATCCAGCCGCTCATGAAAAGCAGAAAGGCTGCCGGCTGAAGCAGCGATCGACTCCGATTCGGACCATGATGCAGGGGCGGGATCGGCGGTTTACCGCCATTTTCCCCCATATTGGCGAGGACCGGTAATAAAGGTAAACGCGTTTAGGGTCTTGTTAACCTTTAACCTTCATTACCGTGTCTGTAACCAAACGCGTTGAGGGATGCGGACGGGTGCTTTCCGATCCCGACGCCCAAGGACAGGGGTTTAGGCCATGCGTGTACTGCTTATCGAAGACGATCCCACCACCGCCCGCTCGATCGAGCTGATGCTGAGTTCAGAGGGCTTCAACGTCTATACGACCGATCTTGGCGAGGAAGGCCTCGATCTCGGCAAGCTGTACGATTACGACCTGATCGCACTCGACCTCAACCTGCCGGACATGACCGGTTATGACGTGCTCAAGAAATTGCGCACATCGCGCGTCCAGACCCCGGTTCTCATTCTTTCAGGCATCGCCGAGATGGACGCGAAGGTTCGTGCCCTCGGGTTCGGCGCCGACGATTACGTCACCAAGCCGTTCCATCGCGAGGAACTGATCGCTCGTATCCACGCGATCGTCCGCCGCTCGAAGGGCCACAGCCAGTCGGTGATCAAGACCGGCAAGCTCGCGGTCAACCTCGATGCGAAGACGGTCGAGGTGGACGGTTCCCGCGTGCATCTGACCGGCAAGGAATATGCAATGCTGGAGCTGCTTTCGCTCCGCAAGGGCACCACGCTCACCAAGGAAATGTTCCTGAACCACCTGTATGGCGGCATGGACGAGCCCGAACTCAAGATCATCGACGTCTTCATTTGCAAGCTGCGCAAGAAGCTCAGCCTCGCCTGCGGCGGCGAGAATTATATCGAGACCGTCTGGGGCCGCGGCTACGTGCTGCGCGAGACCAACGAAGTTCCGATCGCCGAAGTCGCTTAAGCTTCTCTCCTCCGAACCACTGCCGCCGTCCTCGCACCGTCGAGGGCGGCGGTTTTGTTTGGGTGACCTGAACTCGTGCCGTCATGCCCGCGAAAGCCGGAATCCGTATCCTGCGCCGCCTCGAGTGTGTTTCTGCGGATCGACCCCCGGCCTTCGCCGGGGCGACATACGCAAACTCAGTCGAGGCGCGGCTTCGCGCGGTTCTTCTTGACCGCACCGGTGCGCGCCTTCGCTTCCACGCGCTTGGCTTTCGCCGCCTTGCTCGGCTTGGTCTTGATCCTCCGCTCAGGGCGGATGCCTGCCCGGGCGACCATCTCTGCGAGCCGCCTGCGCCCTTCCTCGCGATTGGCTTCGCGTGTGCGGTGGGTGCGCGCGGTGACGACGATCGCGCCGTCGATTGTCCAGCGGCTCCCGGCGAGAATCTTGAGCCGCGCGAAGACGTCGGGTGGCAGTCTGAGCGCATAGACATCCAGGCGCAGCTGGACCGCGGTCGCGACCTTGTTGACGTTCTGTCCGCCGGGCCCGGTCGCGGCGAGGAAGCGCTCTTCCAGCGCGTCTTCGGGCAATGGCGGAGGCTCGGGAGCGGGCATATATCCTCTTTGGCCCAAAGCTAATCGTCCGCAACGCTTTGGCAAATAGCTTCGTTTTGCAGGTGATATATGTTCCTCTTGTGCAACGCAGCAATTCGCTGCAGTCTTCGTCCAGGAAGTTCAGCATCGGGAGCGGAATGCGCGACGCCTTTGACGAGGTCTGGGGGAATGAAGGGGACCGCACAGGCCGCCCCGGATTCACACAGCTCGCCGACTGGATCGCTGAAACTCCGTCGAACGAACTCGACCGCCGCCAGAAGGCTGCCGAGGCAGCCTTCCGCCAATTGGGCATAACCTTCGCGGTCTATGGCGAAGAAGAAAGCGGCGAGCGCATCATCCCGTTCGATATCGTGCCGCGCATCTTCACTGCGGCCGAATGGACCAAGTTGAGCGAGGGACTGGTCCAGCGGGTCGAGGCGATCAACGCGTTTCTCAATGATATCTATGGGCCACAGAAGATCATAGCGGACGGCGTGGTGCCGCCCGAACTGGTGCTCGCCAATCCTCAATTTCGGGGATTGCTGCATGGACAGAAGCCACCCCACGGGGTGTTTGCACATATCTGCGGCATCGATCTGGTGCGCACCGGGCCCGACGATTTCTTCGTGCTGGAAGATAATGCACGGACGCCGTCCGGCGTCTCCTATATGCTGGAAAACCGCGAGGCGATGCTCAGGCTCTGCCCCGAAATCTTCCAGCTTTTCCCGGTTTGCCCGGTCGACCGTTATCCAGATCAGCTACGCGAGACCTTGCGATCGGTTGCTCCACGGATGCGCGGGCCGGAACCCGTGTGTGTCCTGCTCACGCCGGGGCATTTCAATTCCGCTTTCTATGAGCATAGTTTCCTCGCCGATTCGATGGGGATTGAGTTGGTCGAGGCCGCAGACCTCGAGGTGGATGACGACGTCGTCTGGATGCGCACGATCGACGGCCGCGTGCGCGTCGACGTCATCTACCGACGCATCGATGATGATTATATCGATCCACTCGTCTTCCGGCCCGATTCGCTGCTCGGCGTGGCAGGGCTGATCGCCGCCTATCGCGCCGCCAACGTCGCCTTGGTCAATGCGCCCGGCACCGGCATCGCCGACGACAAGGCGATCTATTCCTATATGCCGGAGATCGTGCGTTATTATTCGGGCGGCGAGGCGAAGCTGCCCAATGTCGAGACTTTTCGTTGCCGGGAACCCCAGGCGCTTAAGTATGTGCTCGATCACCTGGACGAACTGGTGGTGAAGCTGGTCGACGGTTCGGGCGGCTACGGCATGCTGGTGGGGCCAACCGCGACGCGCGCGCAGATCGAGGATTTCCGTGCCGCTCTGATCGCCGAACCGCAGCGTTACATCGCGCAGCCGACGCTCGCTTTGTCGACCGTGCCAACGCTCACCGAACAGGGGATCGCGCCGCGCCACGTGGATTTCCGCCCCTTCGTCCTGACCGGCGCGGACGGCGTGCATATCGTGCCGGGTGGGCTCACCCGGGTAGCATTGCGCGAGGGTTCGCTGGTCGTGAATTCCAGCCAGGGCGGCGGCACCAAGGACAGTCTTATCCTGTCCGACGCCTCGGAGCGAACCCAGACGCAGAGTTCCGGCGGGCAGATGCGGGGATGACGGGCGGCAACGCCATTGGAGAGCGGACATGCTGAGCCGCACCGCAGCCCGGCTCTACTGGATCGGCCGCTATGTCGAGCGTGCCGAATTCACGGCGAGACTGTTGGAAGCGACGTTGCGGCTGGACGCCTTGTCGGCGCGCCCAGCGGGGCGGGTTGCGTGGGAAAGCGCCTTGCTCGTTACCGCTTGCGACGAGGGTTTCGCCGCCACAGGCCAGAAAATGACGCCGCAAGCCGTATCCTCCTACCTCACGCTTTTTTCGGCCAATCCCAACTCGATCTGCTCCTGCCTCGATATGGCGCGCTCGAATGCAAAGGCGGTCCGCACGGCGCTTACGGCCGATGCGTGGGAAGCAATCAACCGTGCATGGCTGGGGCTCCGTGGGCGCGCCACCACGGGCGGTAATGAAACGACGCTCGCGCTGACCGCGATGATCCGCGCCGAGACGCGTGGCTTCGAAGGCGCGCTCAACCGGATGCTGCGCAACGAATCCTATCATTTCATCGGGCTTGGCGCGGCGGTGGAGCGGGCGGATAACACCGCGCGCCTGCTCGACGTCAAATATCACCTGCTGCTGCCAGAGGGCGAGGAGATTGGCGGCGTGATTGATCGGGACCAATGGACCACGATCCTGCACACCGTCTCGGCCAATACTGCCTATCGATGGCTCTATCATGATTCGCTCAAGCCCTGGCTGGTGGCGGATCTGTTGATCCTGCGCACCGAGATGCCGCGCAGCCTCGCGGGCGCGACCGACGAGATCGCGCAGCATCTTGCCTTCATCGGAAAAAGGATCGGGCGCCAGGGCGAGGCCGATCGGATGGCGCGGCGGCGTCAGGCCACGCTTGGACGGACCTCGATCGAATCGGTTTTCGACGAGGGGCTTCACGAATATCTTGAAGCGTTCGTGGTCGAGAATGATCGCCTCGACCATGTGATCGCCCAGCAATTCCGCTTTGGCTGAGGGGCTGAGGGACGATGCGCCTCCACGTCTCCCATCGCAGCGAATATAGCTTCACCGAGCCGCAACTGCGGCTCGTGCAACTGCTGCGCATGACCCCGGGGAATAATGCGGGCCAGAGTGTCCTGTCCTGGTCGATCGATGTCGATCACGACGCGCGACTCAAGCCTTCGCGCGATGGCCATGGCAACGAGACGACAATGCTCTACGTCGACGGCCCGGTCGATCGCATCGCGATCTCGGTGTCGGGCGAGGTGCTTACCGAAGATCATGCCGGCATCGTCGCCGGTGTGCCCGAACCTCTGCCGCCGCTCTATTTCCTCCAGCCGACCTTGCTTACCCAGCCGGACGTGGCGCTCCGCGACTTCGTGGCCGGGCTGGAACTACCGACCGGTAAGCTGGCAGCCGCCCATATGCTGGCAGAGGCCGTGCACGAGCATCTCGTGCTTGAGGAGCCGCACGAGGCGGGGGATCATCGCGCGTCAGCGGTGTTCGCCGCACGCAAGGCCGATCCACAGGATGCCGCGCACCTGCTGATCGCGGCGGCGCGGGCTGCTCATTTTCCCGCGCGCTATATCGCCGGTCATCTCTACCGCCCTTATGAGCCGGAGGGCCATGCCGCGCATGGCTGGGCTGAACTCCACGTCGAAGGCTATGGTTGGATCGGTTTCGACGCGCACGAAGGCCGCTGCCCTACCGAATCCTATGTTCGCGTGGCGGTGGGGTTGGACCACGGACAAGCCGCTCCAATTTCGGGTGCCCGCATCGGCGGGGGCGCGGAAACACTCGCGGTCGAGGTCCATGTCGGGCCTCAACCGCAATGAAACGCCACCGGAACGGATAAGCTTAATTTGGCGGCAGCTATATAGAGGCGGCATTATTTACAGATTGGTGTGGCACACACGCTCCCCCGACGATTCGCGTAACCGGTGGAGTTTTCGTGATTTTATCCAAGACCAATCCCGCGGTGCAGCCTTCCGCCGACGAACGCCGACGCAGCATCCGCCATCCTGCGCTCTCGCAGGTCGCGAAAATCCGGCTGGAATCTGGACGCGAGGAATTGTGCCTGCTGTGCGACATTTCGGCCGAGGGTGTACGAGCCCAGGTCTATGTCCCGCTTGCGGTCGGCGCACGGATCGATGTCGAGCTGCGCACCGCCCACAGCGCCAAGGGGCAAGTGGTTTGGGCCGCGGACGATCTGATCGGGGTTTGCTTCGACGCGCCGATCCCTGCTGCGGCGATGCTCGCGCATTGTTCGTTCGAGGCGAATAGCGGTAATTTGCGGCCCCCGCGGCTCAAGGTGAACCTCCGTGGGCTCCTCAGAATCGGGAGCCAGGCCAAGGTGGTTGGGATCGATAATATTTCGCAGGCGGGATTGCAGGTCGAGGCTCCCGAACCGCTTGCCATCGGTACCGCTTGCACCGTTGCGTTGACCGGCCTGCCCGCGCGCGCCGCGACCATCTGCTGGTGGCGGGACGGTCATGCCGGCCTGATGCTGGTCGAATCCTTTGATTACGCGACTTTCGCGAAATGGCGGGCGAGCGTTCGCTGAAACCAGCAAAGCGTGCCGGCGGCGGCACGGCTACGGAACCTGCCGATCTGGTCTCTCTGAACGGCCGGGATGATACGCTCCCGGAACGATGATGCTTAATTCGCCGCCAAGGATATCGAGCCGCGATTGGTTACCGGTTGTTATGCCAAACAGGCGCTCCCTGATCGCTTACCGGTGGAGTTTGCGTGTTTTTCTCTAGACAGAAAGTGGCTGAGCAAGACGCCCCGGTGCAGGAGCGCCGGCGCAGCGTACGGCACGCCACCGTGATGCAGATCGCCAAGATCCGGCTCGACGGCGCGCGCGAGGAATTGTGCATGTTGCGCGATGTCGCGCCCGAGGGGATCAAGGTCGAAATCTATGTGCCGGTAGCTGTGGGCGCGCATATCGAGATCGAGGTGCGTACCGGCCATACGCTGGGCGGTCGCGTAACCTGGAGCGCGGGCCAGATAATCGGCGTCGCGTTCGACGAACCGATGCCGATGTCGGCGATGATGGCGCATTGCTCGTTCGATGATCGGCTCGGTAAATTGCGCCCGCCGCGGCTCTCGGTGAACATGCGCGGCCTGCTCAAGCTTGCGAATGAGGAACGGCCGATCGAAATCGGCAATATTTCGCAAGCGGGGCTGCAATTCGACGCGTCAGAGCCGCTCAATGCGGGTATGGCCTGCGTGATCGGCCTGCCGGGCCTTCCGCTCCGCTCCGCGACGGTCCGCTGGTGGCGTGATGGCCAGGCAGGATTGATGCTCGCCGAACCGCTGGAGTTTCCCGAATTTGCCGAGTGGCGCGCGGTCATAGCGGGCTGATCCACCGGGCAAACACATCGCCCGGGCGGATTGTGTCGGCGGCGTGCCCGAGGACGCGATTCGACAAGTTGCGGTGATCCTCTTCCCCCCTGGGAGCCTGCTTGCTAGGGCGGCCGCACACACCGCATCGCAGCATAAGGATTCCCGCCATGACCGCCGTTGGCCAGGATACGCTCGGCACCCGCTCCACTTTGGAGGTCGGAGGGCGTCAGGTCTCCTATTATTCGCTGGCCAAGGCGGCCGAGAAGATCGGCGACATCAGCCGGCTCCCCTTCAGCATGAAGGTGCTGCTCGAAAATCTGCTGCGGTTCGAAGACGGCGTGACGGTCACGATCGACGATTTGAAGGCGATGGTCCAGTGGCTGAACGACCGTTCGTCGGAGCGTGAGATCCAATATCGCCCGGCGCGCGTGCTGATGCAGGATTTCACCGGCGTGCCCTGCGTGGTCGATCTGGCGGCGATGCGCGATGCGATGGGGCGGCTCGGCGGCGACGCGCAGAAGATCAATCCGCTGGTTCCGGTCCACCTGGTGATCGATCACTCGGTGATGGTCGACGAGTTCGGCACCGCCAAGGCTTTCGCGGACAATGTCGAGATTGAATATGCCCGCAATATGGAGCGCTACGAGTTCCTGCGCTGGGGCTCCAAGGCGCTCAACAATTTCAAGGTGGTGCCGCCGGGCACCGGCATCTGCCACCAGGTCAATCTGGAACATATCGCGCAGACGGTGTGGGTGTCACAGGACCCGGATGGCGCGGATGTCGCTTACCCCGATACCTGCGTCGGCACCGATAGCCACACGACGATGGTCAATGGCCTGGGCGTTCTCGGCTGGGGCGTGGGCGGGATCGAGGCAGAGGCCGCGATGCTTGGCCAGCCCGTATCGATGTTGATCCCCGAAGTGGTCGGCTTCAAGCTTACCGGCACGCTCGCAGAAGGCATTACCGCGACGGATCTGGTGCTCACCGTTACGCAGATGCTGCGGCAGAAGGGCGTGGTCGGCCGCTTCGTCGAATTCTATGGCCCGGGCCTAGACGCCCTGAGCCTCGCGGACCGCGCGACCATCGCCAACATGGCGCCCGAATATGGCGCAACCTGCGGCTTCTTCCCGGTCGATCAGGCGACCATCAATTATCTGCGTCTCACCGGCCGCGACGACGATCAGATCGAGTTGGTCGAGGCTTATGCCAAGGCGCAAGGCATGTGGCGCGACGTCACTGCCGCGGATCCGGTTTTCACCGATACGCTCGCGCTCGACATGTCGAGCGTGCAGCCCAGTCTGGCCGGCCCCAAGCGCCCGCAGGACAAGGTGCTGCTCAGCAACGTCGATGACAATTTCAACAATGAGCTGGTCACAGGCTACAAGAAGACCGGCGACAGCGACCGGCGCGTCGCGGTCGAGGGCGGCGATTTCGAGGTCGGCCACGGCGATGTCGTGATCGCGGCGATCACCAGCTGCACCAATACCTCCAATCCGTCGGTGCTGGTCGCGGCGGGCCTGGTCGCGCGCAAGGCGCGCGCCTTCGGGCTCAAGCCCAAGCCCTGGGTCAAGACCAGTCTCGCGCCCGGCAGCCAGGTCGTCACCGACTATCTCGACAAAGCCAAATTGTCCGAGGATCTCGATGCGCTCGGCTTCAACCTGGTGGGCTATGGCTGCACCACCTGCATCGGCAATTCGGGCCCGCTGCCGGCGCCGATCAGCAAGGCGATCAACGAGAATGACCTGGTCGCCGCCTCGGTGCTCTCGGGCAACCGCAATTTCGAAGGCCGCGTTTCGCCGGATGTGCGCGCCAATTTCCTCGCCTCGCCGCCTTTGGTTGTCGCCTATGCGTTGAAGGGCACGGTGCGCGAGGACATCACTACGACCCCGATCGGCATTGCCGAAGATGGCACGCCTGTGATGCTCAAGGATATCTGGCCGACCAATCAGGAGATAAGCGGCATCATCTCCTCGGTGATCGACAGCGACATGTACCGCACGCGCTATGCCAACGTGTTCGAAGGGGACGCCAAATGGCGCGGCATCCGCATCGAAGGATCGGACACTTATACTTGGTCCTCGGGCTCGACCTACGTCCAGAACCCGCCCTATTTCGAGGGCATGACAATGACCCCGGCACCGGTCGAGGACATCGTCGGCGCGCGGCCGCTCGCCATCCTCGGCGATTCGATCACGACCGACCACATTTCGCCGGCTGGTTCGATCAAGGTCGATAGCCCGGCCGGCCGTTACCTCAACGAGCATCAGGTTTCGAAGGCCGACTTCAACTCCTATGGCGCGCGCCGCGGCAATCACGAGGTGATGATGCGCGGCACCTTCGCTAACATCCGCATCAGGAACGAAATGGTCCCTGGCGTTGAGGGTGGCATGACCCGCTATGTACCGACCGGCGAAACGTTGGCCATCTACGACGCCGCACAGAAATATAAGGCCGACGGCACGCCGCTGGTGGTCGTCGCCGGCAAGGAATATGGCACCGGCTCGTCGCGCGACTGGGCAGCCAAGGGCACCACTCTGCTCGGGGTGCGCGCGGTCATCGCCGAGAGCTTCGAGCGCATCCATCGCTCAAACCTGGTTGGCATGGGCGTATTGCCGCTGCAATTCCCGGAAGGGATTGACCGCAAGACGCTCAATTTCGACGGGACCGAGCTGTTCACGATCGAGAATGTCTCGGGACTGCGTCCACGCCAGATGGTGACCGTCAAGGTGGAGCGCGCCGACGGTCAGGAGACGAGCTTCGAAGCGCGTTGCCGGATCGATACGGTCAACGAACTCGATTATTTCCTCAACGGCGGCATCCTGCCTTACGTGCTGCGCAAGCTGGCGGCCTGATCGGGCTTCTTTTCGCGGCCATTCGACAGGCGGGGACAAGCTCGTTTCAGCATCTACCGGGGCCACCCCGGGTCGGCGTAAGCCCAAGGGGCGGCCGCCACCCCTTTTTAAGGGGCCCACAAAAAAAGCCCGGGCGTCGCGCGTCGCGCCGCCCGGGCTTTCCCCCCAACGGAACCGTAAGATTCAGGCGAACAGCTGTTCCTGCCGGCGGCGGCGGAGCGCCGTACCGAGCATGCCGAAGCCAAGGACGATCATCCCCCATGTCGTCGGCTCCGGCACGCCCGGTTCTTGAACCTCGTTGCTGTCAAAAGTGGTGAAGGCCTGCAGCTGGTTGCCGCGGCCCGGATCCAGAAGGTGCAGCTGATAATGCGCGGTCGAGGTGCTCTGGAAACTACCGAGCCAAGTGTTGGCGAGAGCGGCGGCGTCCGGGCCGCTCCAAAGTGAAACGGTAAAATTCCCGCTGTTGACGTCCCAGGTCGTGCCACTCTCGTTCAGGATTTCCCACACGCCCAGCTGTGCTGCCGCGGACGTCAGCGGGTTGGTTATGCCCTGCTGCTCCGCGTAAACGAGGTAGGTGAACATGTTCTGGATCTGAACGGCCGTATAGAGGACTTGCGCGCCGCCGGTGCCTTGCGTGAAATAGCTGAGCGGCTTCTCGACGAACACGCCGTTGCCCAGCCAATCCTTCACGTCGATGCAGAAGACCGGGAGGTCGCCGACCGCGTTCGTGTCCGAACGCAGCCCATGAAGGTTGATCCGGCCGATCGCCGCGCCCTCGCTCACGTTTTCGCTAGCGACATTGACCGTGCCGTTGATGCTGCCGACCGAACCATCGATCCCGACCCAGCCCCCGCCGGTCGTGTCGATCGAAAAAGCCGTAGCCGACGCAGCACCGGCAAATGCCGTGCCGCACAACAGGCTGGCCGCCACGACGGCCGTACGGATCGCACGAATACGCATGATATGAGTCCCCACTCACTTGCGGCATCACTGCCGTGTCCCGGTCAAATTTATGTTTTTGGTCTGTTGACCGCCTGGGGACCCGAGTCGCGAAGACTGGGGGGCCAAACGCCTCTGCCTTATTGCTTGTGGATAACTTGGACTTGCACCGATTGCAATGCGGATAAGTAGTTAACAGGCGCCGGCGTAAAGATCGTTTACATTGGCGTGGACTGGGCGAGCGCCTGTGCGAGCCAATCGGGAACGATTACCGATCCATCCGACGCGGCGCGAATCTGTTCGACCGGAAGCCGCGCGACCGTCAGGTCTAGGTCGGGATAATGAATGTTCGCTCGCTCGCCGAGGTGCGCCGCGCCGCGCACTACCACCAGGCGCCTACCGACCTTCTGTCGCCAGTTCATGCGCGCGGTATTTTCCTGGCCGACATAACAGCCTTTTGAGAAGCTCACCCCGCCAAGCTCGGCGGCATTGGCTTCCAGCCACAGAATTTTGTCGCTTCCGAGCTCGGCCACGCCTTCGACGACGCCGTGCGCGAGCCGGTGCGCGCGCCAGCCTTGGGCAGGGCTGTCGGGTGGGCCGAGCCAGCGAAAACCGAGCGCGGGCAGGCGGGGATCCGGTACGCCGCTGCCCGGCTGCGGCGACCAATGGACTGCGAGCGAAGCGTCGCGTGCGATCTCGATCTTCCGCCGTAATCGATAAAGCGTCAGCCGCCGCGCCAGCGCCTCGGCCTGATCGGTTTCGCAATCCAGCAACAAGTCCTCGCCGTCCGCCCAGACGAGGAAATCGAACAAGACCTTGCCTTGCGCGGTCAACAGCCCGGCCCAGGCCGGCAATGCGCCGGTGACGTCGTTGGTGACGAGCCCCTGGAGGAAGCCGTGCACATCCTCGCCCGAGAGGCGGATCACGGCACGATCGGTTAGGGTGGTCGCGGTCATGCGAGCGAGGTAGGGAGGCCAGGCCCCAATGCCAATGGAGTCGCCCATGGCCGCCTATGACCTTCTGCTCAAGAACGGCACCGTCTGGACCCCGGGAGGTCCGGTCCAGGCCTCGGTCGGCGTGCGCGACGGCAAGATCGTCGCAATCGGCGAATCGGGCGATGCGGACGAGACGATCGACTGTACCGGGCTGATTGTGCTGCCCGGCGTGGTCGACAGCCAGGTCCATTTCCGCGAGCCCGGGCTGGAGGCGAAGGAGGATCTGGAGAGCGGCAGTCGCGCCGCCGTGCTGGGCGGTGTGGTCGCGGTGTTCGAAATGCCCAACACCAAGCCCAACACCGACAGTGAGAATGCGATCAATGACAAGCTCGCCCGCGCCGAGGGGCGGATGTGGTGCGATCACGCTTTCTATGTCGGCGCGACCAGCGCCAATGCGGAATTGCTGGGCGAGCTGGAAAGACTGCCGGGCACCGCCGGCGTCAAGATATTCATGGGCGCCTCCACCGGCGATCTGCTCGTGTCGGAGGATTCGGAGCTGGCGCGGGTGCTGGCGCATGGCCGCCGCCGGGTCGCGATCCATGCGGAGGACGAACCGCGGATGCAGGCGCGTCTCGGCGAGCGCGTGGCGGGGGACCCCTCCTCGCACCCCGTGTGGCGCGACGACGAAAGCGCGATTCTCGCGACGCGGCGTATCCTGCGCCTCGCGCGTGCCGCACGCCGACCGGTTCACGTGCTGCACGTGACCACGCCGGCGGAGTTCGAGCTGCTCAGCCAAAACAAGGATATCGCCACCTGCGAGATCACGCCGCAGCATCTGACGCTCGCGGGTGAAGAGGCATATCCACGGCTCGGCACTTATGCCCAGATGAACCCGCCGATCCGATCGGGCGCGCACCGGGACGGCTTGTGGCACTGGCTCAACCAGGGTGTGCCCGACGTGCTCGGCTCGGACCATGCGCCGCATACGAAGGAGGAAAAGGCCAAGCCCTATCCCGATTCGCCGAGCGGCATGCCCGGGGTGCAAACCTTGCTGCCGCTGATGCTCGACCATGTCGCGCACGGGCGACTCAGTCTGCAGCGGCTGGTCGAACTCACCTCGGCTGGGCCGCAACGCGTGTTCGGCATGACCGGCAAGGGCAGGATTGCGGCCGGCTATGATGCGGATTTCACGCTTGTAGATCTCAAGAAGAAGTGGACGATCGAGCAGGATTGGCTCGCCTCGCGCTGCGGCTGGTCGCCTTTCACTGGGATGGAGATTACCGGCCGGCCCGTGGGTACGATCGTCCGCGGCAATGTGGCGATGCGTGACGGGGCGCTCGTGGCAACGGCGATCGGTCGGCCGATCCGCTTCGATTCGGCGAAGTGGGAGTGATTCCACACCGGGATGACGGCGGCGATCGAGCCCGCTATGGGGCGCGACCATGACTGACGAGACCAGCAATCCCCCTCCGCCCGACCGCCTCTCGGTCGATCCCCGCAGCGCATATTATGACGCGGACGCGCTCGCACGCGGCGTCGGCATCGTCTTCAACGGGCAGGAGCGGTTCAACGTCGAGGAATATTGCGTGAGCGAGGGCTGGGTGCGCCTCGCCATGGCCAAGACACGTGACCGCAAGGGTAATCCGCTGACGATGAAGATGAGCGGCACGGTCGAGCCCTTTTACCGCGACAGCTCACCCGAGTCGGAACAGGCCTGAGCAAGGCTCGTTGCGCCCCGTAAGTCGGGCCCATAAGGGTTCGGCAGTGGGAGAGCGTGTGATGGGAAAGGCCTTCATCCTCTGGCTGCTCGGCGTACCGCTGGGAGTCGTGATCCTGCTCTGGTTGTTCTTCTTCCGCTGATCGCTTTTTCGAACATCGCGGATCGGCCCTTCTCCCAGCCCCGCTTATTTGGGAGAAGGGCCGCATGAAAGGTCCCGCATGATCGATGCGGTGGCCGCCAAACATGTTCGAAAAGGTCCAGCAACGTGACCAAGTCACCCCCAACCGACGCCGACCTCACGGCCGGCGAGCCCCGCCGTCGTCCACGCCACCAGCCGCTCGAAGTCGGTGGGCGCCGCCTCAGCCCCTCCACCCTGATGATGGGGCATGGATTCGATCCCGCTTTGTCCGAAGGCGCGCTCAAGCCGCCGGTCTTCCTGACCTCGACTTATGTTTTCGAAAGCGCGGCCGCGGGCAAGCGCTTCTTCGAAGGCATTACCGGCAAGCGCCCCGGCGGGGCCGAGGGCCTGGTCTATTCGCGTTTCAACGGCCCCAATCAGGAAATCCTCGAGGATCGGCTGGGCATCTGGGAGGAGGCCGAGGATGCGCTGACCTTCTCGTCGGGCATGTCCGCGATCGCGACGGTGTTGCTCGCGCTGGTCCAGCCCGGCGACACGATCGTCCATTCCGCACCGCTCTACGCCGCCACCGAGACCTTGATCGGCAAGATACTCGGGAAGTTCGGCGTCAAATGGCTCGATTTCCCGGCAGGCGCGACCCGCGAGGAAATCGACGCGGTGATGGTTGAAGCGAAGCAAAGCGGGCGCGTGCCGCTCATCTATCTGGAGAGCCCGGCCAACCCGACCAACGCTCTGGTCGATATCGAAGCGGTGACCGCGTCGCGTGACGCCATGTTTGAGGGCGAAAAGCCTTTGGTCGTGATCGACAACACGTTCCTCGGCCCGCTCTGGCAGCAGCCGTTGAAGCATGGCGCCGACATCGTGATCTACAGTCTCACCAAATATGCCGGCGGGCATAGCGATCTGGTCGCGGGCGGTGCGGTCGGATCGAAGGCTGCGCTCAATCCGATCCGGCTGATGCGCAACACGATCGGGACGATCCTGGACCCGCACCCGGCATGGATGCTGCTGCGGTCGCTCGAGACGCTCGAACTGCGCATGAGCCGCGCGGGAGAGAATGCGGCCAAGGTCTGCGCCTGGTTGCGCGAGCAGCCCAAGGTCGAGCTTGTCGGCTATCTGGGCTTTCTCGAGAAGGGATCGCGCCAGGCGGACATCTATAACCGCCATTGCAGCGGCGCAGGATCGACCTTTTCGCTCTACCTCAAGGGCGGCGAGGCGGAGGCGTTCCGCTTCCTCGATGCGCTCAAGATCGCCAAGCTCGCGGTGAGCCTTGGCGGCACGGAGACGCTCGCGAGCCATCCGGCGGGGATGACGCATCTGTCGGTGCCGGAAGCCCGCAAGGCGGCGTTGGGGATAAGCGACAATCTTGTCCGCATCTCGATCGGCGTCGAGAATGCGGACGATCTCATCGCTGATTTCGAACAGGCGCTGGCGGCGGTCTGAGGCCCGGCGAGGGGGACTGAAGTGCAAGCGTCCGCAAACGCAGCCCGGTTATATCGATCGGGCCGTCCTTCCACGATCGTATGATGTACCGGCCGCGGTGCAACTCATGCAGGAAGACATCGCCGGGATCATAGGTCGTGGCGCCCAGGCGGAGCAGCCAGATCGTAGGCACCGCCTGCGTCTCCGGCTGAACCGCTATGGCGTGGAGTTGATCGCGGGGCAGGGAGACCACACCGCGGCTGCCGGTCGGGTAAACCCCGCCCCACACATCGAAGCTCGGCACCGCGGTGGGGATCGGCCGGATCGGGAAATCCAGTCCCCTGTCGCGCAGCGCATAGCTGAGCGGCAGGGCCCCTTCGTTCGGGTAAGCGAAAATCTGATCACCCGGTTGGAAGCGCGGCGCGAGCCAGGCGACGGTGCGATACCAGTCCTGCATCGGGCCGTTCGTCCGCGCCTGAATGTCCGCAACCAGCATCGGCGCGCCGAGGATCAGGGCGCCGCCAAGGCCGAGCAGACCTTTGGTGCCCTCCCAGCCCGCAGCACCGAACGCGAGAAGCAACATGGCTGGAGCGGCCACCGGCGTCATCGTCCGCGTGATGAAGACGGGCGCGATCGTCAGCGATATCGAAGCCGCGAGGATCACCGGCAGCAAGGCGAGAATCAACAGCGCGCCACCAAGGCGCGCGCCCTTGCCGCTACGGAACAGCAATCCCAAAGCCAGACCAAGCAGCAGGAAGACCGCGAAGCCGGGCCAGCCAGGCGCCGCGTAGAGCACGGTCAGATGATCGAAGAAGCCCTGATCCAGCTTGAAGCGCAGCCAGGTATGCGACACCCAGGTTGGCGTCTGATCGCGCAATATCGCGAGCCCCGGCAAATACAGTAAAGCGACGATGATATGCGCCGCGGCCAGCCAGCGCAGGTCGGCCGAGCGAGATCCTCGACCGAGCAGCAGCGCGGCCAGCGCCAGGGTGAGCGAAAGCGCGTAAAGCGGGCCCAGATTATGCAGCCACAAAATCGCTTCAAGCAGGAGGAAATAAGCTGCGAAGGCGCGGCCGACGATCGGCCGGCCGTCGTTTCGCAAGCGCGCGAGCCGCAACATCAGCGCAAGCGCGCCGGCATAGGCCAGAATCATAAGAGGGTAAGGCCGCACCTGGCGCGTCATCTCGACCATCGCGCTGGAGAGGCAGCTGAGGCCGAATGCGGCGAGGCATAGGCGCGCGCGCCTTTGCGCATCCCAATCGAGCCAGTTCCCCGCTTCGCGCGCGGCGAGCGTAACCACGATCGGCGCCGCGATCCCGGCAAGCACGCCCGGCATCCGCAATGCGATCACGCTGTCGCCGAAAACCTGCACCCACATATGGAGCAGCGAATAATAAAAAGGCGGATGGGTTTCGAAGCGCGGCACGACATGCAGCAGGAAAGCCCAATCATGATCGGCGGCGTAGGCGCTATAGGCTTCGTCCAGCCATAATGGCTCGCCGGCTATGTTCCACAGCCGGACCGCCAGCCCAGCCAGAGCGAGCAAGGCCATGACCGGCCAGAAGGATCGGGTGCTCCGCATGTGCGGATCGTCTTAAGGCGTTCGCAGGCACTTGTCGCGCCGGCTGGCGGCGCCATAAGGGGCGCGATGTTCCGCTCCGCACCCCAGGTCGAGACGCCCGCCGGTTGGTGGAACGGTCGCTGGTTCCTGATCGGGCTGGTGCTGCTCAGCGCGGTGCCGCTGCTTTATCCCACGATCCCGCCGCTGACCGACCTGCCCGAACATATGGGCCGCTATCGGATCCAGCTGTCGGGCGCCAACGATCCCCTGCTCAGGGATTATTTCAGCTTCCACTGGGCGTTTATCGCCAATCTCGGGGTCGATCTGCTGATCGTGCCGATGGCGGGCATGTTCGGGCTCGAACTGGGGGTCAAGCTGATCGTGATCGGCATCGTGATGCTGACCATGACCGGCATGTTGTGGACGGCGCGTGAGGCGCATGGCCGCGTGCCTCCGCCGGCCTTGTTCGCCTTGCCGCTCGCCTACAGCTTTCCTCTGTTGTGGGGCTTCCTCAATTACATGCTGTCGATGGCGCTCGCGCTCAATGCCTATGCCTTATGGCTGCGGTTGGGCCGCGAGCAGCGCTGGTGGTTGCGCCATGCATTGTTCGCGGCGATTGGCCTGGTGCTCACGGTTGCGCATATCTTCGGTTGGGCGGTTCTGTGTCTGCTCGCCTTCGGCGCGGAGACGGTGCGTGCGCGCGACGCCGGCCGCAAATTCCTGCCGAGCCTCTGGCAGGGCGCGATTTCGTGCCTGTCGCTGGCGCCGCCGCTGCTGCTGCTGGTTGCCTGGCGAAGCGGGGATGCGAGCGGCCAGAATATCGACTGGTTCTTCTGGCGCGCCAAATATGTCTACATGATCTCGATCTTGCGCAACACGTCGATGAACCTCGATCTGGCCGGCGTCTATCTGTTGTGGACTTTGGTTGCCTTGGGACTGGCCGGAGTGTGGGTAAGGATGAACCGCACGCTCGGCATCGCGGCCCTGATGCTGATCATCGCCTATATCGCGTTGCCGCGGATCCTGTTCGGATCGGCTTATGCCGATATGCGGCTTGCGCCTTATGTGATGATGGTGTCGGTGATCGCGCTTGGCCTCAGCCGGCCTTCGCGCCGTCAGGCCGCCATCGTCGCCGGGCTGGCGACCGCCTTGTTCGTGTGGCGCATCGCGCTTTTGACCGAGAGCTTCGCGGCGCATCACCGCGCCAACGAACACCAGCTCGAAGCCCTGAACCACGTCCGTCCGGGAAGCCGCGTTTTCGTCGAGGTCCACTTGCCTTGCCTCGGCATGTGGGAAACGTCGCGGATGGACCATCTCGGCGCGATGGCGATCGTGCGCCGCGGTGCCTTCGCCAACGGGCAGTGGACCGATCCCGGTGCGCAATTGGTGCGCATCAAATATGCTCCGGCCAAGGGCTATGCCGAGGATCCAACCGAGATATTGCGCCCGCGCTGGTGCAGCGACCGGCGCTCAAAAACCTATCCGGCCGGGCTCAATGATCTGCCGCACGACGCGTTCGACTATGTGTGGTTGGTCGACATGCCGCGCACCCAATGGAACAGCTTCCCCGGGCTCACGCCGATCTGGACCGGGGGCGAGAGCGGGATACTTTATAAGGTTAGCCCGCGTCCGTCCTGGTCGGTGCCGATCGGCTCCGCCACCAATGCGAGCGAGACGCCCGCAGGGAAAAGCCCCCGCACCGCAACGTGACGCTCCGCGCCAAACATCAGCCCAAGCAGCCGGTTGATCGGTGCGGGCGGAATCCGGTCCTCGTCTCCCCCCTCGCGGCCAAGCAGGCGGTTGAGGAGGCGTACCCCCACGATAGCCGGCAGCAACAGGCTGTTGAACCTGGTGCGGCGCAGAACGCGAAAGCCGGCGGCCCGTACCACCGCTTCCAGCGTGCGCACCGTATAACGGCGCTGATGATGATGGGCGACATCGTGCCCACTCCACAGCGACGGCATTGCCGGCACCGCCAGCATCAGCCGTCCGCCGGGCGCGAGCTTGGGTTTGAGTGCGATCAGCGCCCCCTTGTCGTCGGGAATATGTTCGAGCACGTCGAGCAGCACGATCAGGTCGTAACGGCCATCCTCCAACGGCACGTCGGGCAGATAGCCGCCCTTGATCTGGATGCCGGTTCGGTTCGCGGCGAAGGCGCGCGCATAGTCGTCGGGTTCGATCGCATCGACCGGACCGAAGCGCTGCAGCATCGCAATGTTGGATCCGGTGCCGCAGCCAACCTCAAGGATATTGAGCGGCCCCCGCTTCGGGCGCCAGCGCTCGATCAGCGCCGTCAGGATCTTGCGCCGCCCGACGAACCACCAATGGTCCCGATCGATTTCGGCCATCCGATCATAAACGTGACGTTCCATCAGGCTTCGTCGTCGCCGGCTTCGCCGATCTTTTCGCGCACGATGTAGATCGGGCGACGCTTGGTCTCGACCAATATCCGCCCGATATATTCGCCAAGGATACCCAACGACATCAATTGCACCCCGCCCAGGAACAGCACCGCGACCATCATCGATGCATAGCCCGCCACGTCGATGCCGTAGAGGATCACCCGCCCGATCAGGAACAGGGCATAGAGCATCGCGACCGCCGCGATCACGAAACCGATATAGGACCAGACCCGCAAGGGCGCGGTCGAGGCCGAGGTGATGCCGTCGACCGCAAGCTTCCACAGCTTGAGATAATTGAATTTGGTGTGGCCGATTCTGCGCTCGGCACGATCATAATAGACTGCGGCCTGCTTGAAGCCGCCCCACGAGAACAGCCCCTTCATGAAGCGGTTGCGCTCGGGCATCGCGCGGATCACCTCGACGACCTTCCGGTCGAGCAGGCGGAAATCGCCCGCATGTTCGGGGATCTTGTCCTCGCTCAGCCAATTGTGCGCGCGATAATAGAGGTCGGCGGTCAGCCGTTTGGGCAGGCTGTCGGACATGCGGTTGCGGCGCACGCCGAACACGACCTCGCTGCCCTGCCGCCACTGGTCCAGCATCGCGCCGATCATCTCGGGCGGATCCTGCAGGTCGACGTCGATCGGCACGACCGTCTCGCCCCGCGCATGGTCGAGCCCGGCCGATAGCGCCGCTTCCTTGCCGAAATTGCGCGACAGTGAGATTCCGACAATGCGTGGATCCATCCGGTTGGCTGCCATGATCGCCGCCAGCGTCGCGTCCGAACTGCCGTCGTCGATGAACAATATTTCCCACAGGACCGAATCCCCGTTCGGATCGCGCAGCGCGTCGAGCACCGGGCCGACTCGCGCCAGGAACGGCTGGATTGCCTGCTCTTCGTCCTTGACCGGTACGATCACCGAGATCAGCGGCCGCCTGGCGACCGCGCTGATCGGTTTCTGCCGAGGAGATGACGAGGCTACCTTCACCGGAACACCCACCAGCGGTTGAGAACGAAGATCAGAGCAGGTGTCACGAACCAGATCGGCAGGTAAAGCGTCCAATGCGGCAGCTTCAAGGCGTCGGTCAGCAGCCACGCCCAGAAAGCGTTGAGTGCGAGGCTCGGCAGCGAGGCCAATACGAAGCGGACCTTGCTGGCGTGGCTCCGCGTGCCATGGTTGCGGAACGTGACATGGCTATGCAGAAAATAGCCCAGATTGAGCGCCGCGAAATAGCCCGCGAGATTGCAATATTGCAGCGGCAGATGCGTCAAGCTGTCGAGCGCCACGAGCACCAGCGAATAGAGGCCGGTGACGATGCTGCCGTTCACGCCATAGCGCACGACCTGCCAGAAAATCTCACGCCGGGCAGTCACCGCCGTCATGTTTGAACCTGCAATTCCCTTCAGCGCCTCGGTGGAGCAGCGGCCGCTTCCCCGGATGACGACAAAGCTCTAGAGCCCCGCCACGAGCGAGGGAAGGGCGGCAGTGACCGGCGAAGCGGATAAACCGACATATTGGCGCCGTTGGTTCTGGGCCTTCTGGGCGGCGGTGATCGTCTACATGCTCTATTACAAGTGGCACGCGATTCACTGGTTCTCGCTCAGCGACACCGACGACAATATGCGCTTCACTCAGGTGGAGGCGCTGCTTCACGGCCAGGGCTGGTATGATCTGCGCCAGCATCGCATCGATCCGCCGCAAGGTATTTCGATCCATTGGTCGCGGCTGGTCGATCTGCCGATTGCCGGATTGATGCTCGTGCTGCGGCCGATCCTGGGAGGGCCGGAGGCGGCGCGCTGGTCGTGCGCGATCGCCCCCATGCTAGCGCTCGGCGCGGCGCTTTACGCAATGATGCTGACGGTCAGGCGGCTGGTCGATCGCTGGGCTTTCTTCCTGGCGGCGGCGATTCTGGTGTGTGCGAACACGACGATGCTGATGTGGATGCCGCTCCGCATCGATCACCATGGCTGGCAATTGGCGAGCCTGATCGTGGCGGTGTCGGGCATGGCCGACGGCCGACGGTTCCGCGGCGGCCTCACCGCCGGGTTCGCCACCGCTTTCTCGCTCGCGATCGGGCTCGAGCTTCTGCCCTATCTCGCCGTTGTCGGCGCACTGATCCTGCTGTGGTGGGTGATCGAGGGCGATCAGGCAAGTCGCCTGCGCGGCTACGGCCTCAGTCTCGCCGCCGGAACCGCCTTCGGCTATCTCGTCTTCGGCTCGTTCGACAATGCGCAGATGCTGTGCGACGCGCTGACGCCCGTTTACCTTTCCACTCTGGTTTCGGCGGGCGCGATCCTGTTCGCTCTGGGCTCACTCCCCTTCGCGCGGCGGTGGCTGCGGATTACCGCAGCATTGGCGGCTTGCGCCGCGATCATCGGCTTCTTCGCCGGCGCTTTCCCGCAATGTCTGGGGCGGCCCGAGCATCTTTCGCCCGAGGCGGACAAATTGTGGTTCAGCCACATCAAGGAGGCGAAGCCCCTTTATCAGCACGGCTGGCGCATCGCCTTTCCGACCTTGTCGCTGTCGGTCGTCGGCGTGGTCGGATCGGCTTGGGCCTTCTGGCGGGCGCGCGGCACCGAAAAGGCGGTGCCCTGGGCCCTGGTGTTCCTGCTTTCGCTCTTTTCCGCGCTGCTGCTCTTCTGGCAGACGCGCGCCGGGCCGGCCTCGCAGCTGATGGGGGTGATCGGCGCGACCGCGCTCGGCTGGCAAATGATCAACTGGACGCTTGCGCACCGCAACGTGCTGGTACGCGTGTTCGGATCGGTTGCGGTCTTCCTGCTCGTCTCGGGATCCTTTTCGGCATTGATCGTCCAGAACGTGCCCGAACAAAGAAGCAAATATCGTCAGAAGGTGGACGTCGCGAACCGCTACTGCCCCACCTTGCCGGCGCTTCACCCGATTGCGGCCTTGCCCAAGGCGACGATCCTGACGTTCATCGATCTCGGGCCCCGGCTGATCGCCGTCACGCACCATGATGCAATCGCCGGGCCCTATCATCGCGCCAGCGACGCGATACTCGATGTGCAGCACAGCTTCCGCGCGATCAGCCCCGAAGTGGCGCATGATGTGATGCGGCGTCACGGTGCCAGCCTATTGCTGATCTGCCCCGGTTTGTCGGAATCGACCGTCTATGCAAGCGAGGCGCCGAAGGGCTTCTACGTCCAGCTCGTGCATGGCCAGGTGCCGAACTGGCTCGCCCCGGTGAAGCTGCCGGATAATTCGCCTTTCCGGCTTTGGCGGCGGCTGAATTAGGGGTGGTCCGGTGCCGCCGCAGGACCCGCGGCACCCTCAACTGATTTCGTTGGTGAACAGCTGATCGCGCCTGCCGCGATGATCGGCCATGATCTGCGCGTCGCCCTGCCGCGCCCGCGCAACCGCATCAAGGTGGCCGAAACCCCCGGATATGTGCACGCCCGCGCCGAGGTGCTGCACTTCCTCCACCAGCGTTTTTCGAACCCGGTCGATCAGGCAGCCTGACCCCGCAGGTTAGCCGAAGCTCGCCTTCACCCCATCGATCACATATTGCGCGGCCAGCGCGGCGAGCAGCACGCCCAGGATGCGCGTGATCATCGCCTCCAATTTGTCGCCCAGCACGCGCATGATCGCACCCGCCGCGAGCAGCGAGACGAGCGTTGTCACCAGCACCGCCGCCAGCGCGGCGAGCACCACCAGCAGATGCATGCCGTGATTGCGCGATGTGACCAGCATCGCGGTCGCGATCGATCCCGGGCCGGCGATCATCGGAATCCCCATCGGGAAGACGGAGATATCTTCCGGCTCTGCCTTATGCTCCTCGGCGTGGCGGCGGTTGATCTCCTCCACCCGCCCCTCGCGTCGCTCGGTGCGCTTCTCGAACACCATCTCCAGCGCGATCAGGAACACCATGATGCCACCCGCGATGCGGAAGGCATCGAGACTGATACCGAGTGTGGTGAGCAGCGGCTCGCCGACCAACGCAAATAGAATGAGTATGACGGTCGCGATGGCAGTCGATCGCAACGCCATCGCGCGCCGGTGCGCCTCGCTGCCGCCCCGCGTCAGCCCGGCGAAAATCGGCGCGCAGCCGGGCGGGTCGATCACCACGAAGAAGGTCACGAAAGCCGAGAGGAACAGGCTCAACATCAGCCGACGTTCGCGCTCAGCCGCTTCCAGCCCTTGCCGGCGCGATAGGTGATTGTGAACTCATAATGCCCGTTGGTGGGCAACAAACCCCACGACAGGCTTCCGTCACGCGATGAGCCCCCCGTGATCGGCGGCACGGACGGCGCGGGCGGGCTTCCGCGCGTGCAGGACGCGCGCACCGCGGCGATTTTGTCGCCGGCCGCGATCGAAATTTGGTCCTCGGTGCCGCCATCATAGACCCAGCGCCATCCGCCCGAATCGCGCCGCCAGATCGTGAAATAGCGCCCCATCGCGGTACCCCCCTTGCGCCGCCACGGACCGGTCGAGAAAGCGAGGCTTCCGTCGCACGAGGTGACCGTATGCGCAGGCCACCACATTACGGCGACCGGCGGGTCCTGCCGGTCTTTAAGGAACGGCGCGGCCGGTTGCGGCCCATCGAGCATCATCTGCGCGTCGGGCGCGGCGAATGCGCGGAACGCGGTCCATTGGCCCTTTATCTGTGCCATCGAGGCGAAGGCACGCTCCGACTGCTCGACCGGCGGCATCGCAGCCACAGCGAGCAGCACCGGGATCATATCGCGCTCTTTTCCAGCGGCACGCCGGCATTGCGATGCGCCGCGACGAGCGTGTTGCGCAACAGGACGGCGATCGTCATCGGGCCGACCCCGCCTGGCACTGGGGTGATCGCGCTCGCGACCTCCTTGGCTTCGTCGAACGCAACATCCCCGACCAGCCGCGTCTTGCCGTCGCCTGCATCTATACGGTTGATGCCGACGTCGATCACCGCCGCGCCCGGCTTGATCCAATCGCCCCTGATCATTTCCGGGCGGCCGACCGCCGCCACCACGATATCGGCGCGGCGCACCACGCCGGGCAGGTCGCGCGTCCTTGAATGGGCAATGGTGACGGTGCAGCTCTCGCCGAGCAGCAATTGCGCCATCGGCTTGCCGACGATGTTGGACCGGCCGATCACGACCGCCTCCTTGCCCGCCAGATCGCCGAGCTGGTCCTTGAGCAGCATCAGGCAGCCGAGGGGGGTGCAGGGAACGAAGCCCTGGAGGCCCGTTGCCAGACGGCCTGCATTGACGGGGTGAAAGCCATCAACATCCTTGTTCGGATCGATCGCGGCGATGATCGCCTGCTCATCGATCTGCTTGGGAAGCGGCAGCTGCACCAGAATGCCGTCGACGCTTTCGTCCGCATTGAGCTGCCCCACCAGATCGAGCAGCGCCGCCTGGCTCGTTTCGGCTGGCAAGCGGATCGTGTCGCTCTTCATGCCGGCGGCCTCGGTCGCCTTGCCCTTCGACCGCACATAGACCGCACTGGCGGGATCTTCTCCGACCAGCACTACCGTCAGCCCCGGCCTGCGCCCCGCCTTGGCCGTGAAGCCGGCGGCGAGTGCGCCGACGCGTTCGCGCAACCCTTCGGCGAAGGCCTTTCCGTCGATAATCGCCGCGCTCATACGCCCGCCAGTGCCGGACTCATGCTGGCTTCGATATGCGGGATGACGATCCCGGAAATGATCTGGATCAGCAGCAGCACGACCAGAGGCGAGAAATCGAGCGCGCCGAAATCGGGCATGATCCGCCGGATCGGGCGATACATCGGCTCGGTGATGCGGCTCAGCGCGATAAGGAATTGGCGGACGAAATCGTTGTGCGTGTTGATCACGTTGAACGCGACCAGCCATGACAGGATTGCCTGGATGATGATGATCCAGGTCGCGATGCGCAGCAGGAACTGGATGATATCTAAAACCATGAGCATGGGGCGGTTCCGTCCAATTTGAGAGGTTACCCTATCGCAAGCATAGGGGTTGCGCCACGTCAGCCTTGGCGCACCAGAGTGCCGGCGCCCTGGCGGGTGAAGATTTCGATCAGCATCGCGTGCGGCACGCGCCCGTCGAGGATGACCGCGGCATCGACGCCTCCTTCGACCGCGTCGATGCAGGTCTGGAGCTTGGGAATCATGCCGCCATGGATCGTGCCGTCCTCGCGAAGCGCGGCGATATCGCTCGGCGTCAGGTCGCTCAGCAACTTCCTGTCCTTGTCGAGCACGCCCGGCACGTCGGTCAGCAGGAACAGCCGCTCGGCCCCGGTCGCGATCGCGAGCGCGCCCGCCATCGTGTCGGCGTTGATATTGTAGGTCTGCCCGTCGGCGCCGACGCCGATCGGCGCCACCACCGGAATCATGCCGGCCCTGGAAATCGTCTCGAGGATGCGCGTGTCGATATCGTCGGGCTCGCCGACGAAGCCCAGGTCATGTTCGCTCTGCACCTTGGTCGCGGTGACGAGCCGGCCGTCCTTACCTGAAATGCCGACCGCCCGGCCGCCCTCGGCCGCGATCCAGGACACGATCTCCTTGTTGATCGATCCGGAAAGGACCATTTCGGCAACCTTCATCGTCTCCGCGTCGGTGACGCGCAGGCCGTCGACAAAGCGACTCTCAATCCCCTGCGCCTTCAATGCGGCGCCGATCTGCGGGCCGCCGCCATGAACCACGATCGGGTTGATGCCGACTGCCTTGAGCAGCACCACGTCCTCGGCGAAGTCCTCCGCCGCCTCGGCATCGCCCATCGCGTGGCCGCCATATTTCACGACGAAGGTGCTGCCCGCGTAGCGCTGCATATAAGGCAGCGCCTCGGCGAGCGTCTCGGCCTTGAACAGCAAAGCGGGATCGGGCGCGTAATCGGTCATGCGCGAGCCTTTAGCGCCCACGTCATGCCAGCGAAAGCTGGCATCTCAGGAGATTGGGTGCAACGAGTGTGGGACGAGATCCCGGTTTTCGCCGGGATGACAATCAATTGTCCAGCTTCCGGCCCAATTCGACGAACAGATAGACGAGCGGTGGGACGAGGACAGCGGACAGCAGGACCTTCACGATCATCTGGCCGATCAGCAGCCCACCGATCGGGAACACGCCGTAGAAACTGATCGTGATGAACAGCAACGTGTCGACGATCTGGGACAGGATCGAGGCGATGCCCGCGCGCAGCCACAAAAGTTGCGTGCCTTCACGGCCCTTGAGCCAGGCAAAGATGGTGACGTTCAGCGTCTGCGACGTGCCATAGGCGATCAAGCCCGCAAGCATCAGCCGCGCGCTCTGGCCCAGGATCGTCTCGAACGCGGCGAGGCGCGTGGCATCCATCGCGGGCGCTGCGGGGAGGTGCAACACCAGTTCGATCAGCCCCATCGACACGATCAGCGGCAGGAAACCCCAGCGCACCAGCCGAGTGGCGACATCGCCGCCATGCAACTCGGCGATCGCGCTCGACAGGATGACGAGCAGCAGAAAGGCACAGATGCCGGCTTCGATCCCGAGCGGGCCAAGGCCGAGCGCGACGCCAAGGTCGGACAACGGCCCGAGCGCGACCAGCTTGTTGCCGAGCACGCCCGCAATGCAGACCATGCCGCCATAGAAAAGCGAGAAGACGAACAGCGACTTGGGTATCGCGGGCCCCGGTGTTTCCATGGCGATATGCGTAACGTCGTTTCGCAAACTGTCATCCGTAAAAACCGCTTGAAGCTGACGTAGCGTCAACCGCTAGGTACAAGCTTATGGAACAGCCGCTCGACATATCGGACGTGATCCGTCGCACCGGGCTCACCGCACGCGCGCTGCGCTTCTACGAGGCGCGCGGGCTGGTCCAGCCGCTGCGCACCGCATCGGGTCGCAGGCTCTACGGGTCGGGGGAGCTCGCCCGCCTCAACGCGGTGGTGGCGCTCAAGCGCGCGGGTTTCAGCCTGGCGCAGATCGGCACGATGCTCCGGCGCGGGCCGGTCGATCTCGGCCGGCTGGTGACGGCGCAAATCGCCGCGCTCGATGCGCGGGAGGCCGAAATCGCCGACGCGCGCAAGCTGCTCCAGGCAGTTCAGTCCCGCATCGATCGAGGCGAGCCGATCGACGTCGCGACCCTTTGCTCGCTCATTCGAAGCGGAGACATGACGATGGAAGAAGAAAGTTGGAAGAAGGTCGGGGATCGATATTGGTCGGACGAAGCCAAGGCCGATTTCGCGGCCAATCCGCCCCCGCAGGATTTCGACCAGAACGCCTATTCGGCGAAATGGGCGGACCTGACGGGGCGGATAGAGGCGGCGCTCCCGCTCGATCCCGCATCCGAAAAGGCGAAGGCCTTTTACCGGGAGTGGCAGGAACTGCTCGCACCGTTCAGGGCGGTCGCCACACCAGCCATGATGCAGAGCGTGACCCGGATGTACGACCATATCGACGAGTGGAAAGGCGAACGGCAGCCGCCTTTCTCCAGCGAGGTCTGGGCCTTCATCAAGTCGGTCGGCGCGTGCGGCCAGGCCGATGCTCAGCGCGTCGGCACCGGCTCCGGCCCCGAATAATCGTAGAAGCCCCGGCCGGTCTTGCGGCCGAGCCAGCCCGCCTCGACATATTTGACGAGCAACGGGGCGGGTCGGAACTTGGGATCGCCCGTGCCCTCGTGCAGGACACGGGCGATTTCCAGGCAAGTATCGAGCCCGATGAAGTCCGCCAGCGTGAGAGGGCCCATCGGATGGTTGAGGCCCAGGCTAACCGCCGCATCGATGTCCTTGATTGTCGCGACGCCCTCCCCGAGCGCGAAGATCGCCTCGTTGAGCATCGGCAGCAGCACACGGTTGACGATGAAGCCGGGCGCGTCATTGGCGTGGACCACCGTCTTGCCGAGGCTCTGCGCGAAAGCTTCGACCCGTGCGACGGTGTCGTCGGAGGTCGCGAGTCCGCGAATCAATTCGATCGGCTTCATCACCGGTACCGGATTGAAGAAATGCACTCCCATGAAGCGCGCGGGGTCCGGCGCCGACTGCGCCAGCCGCGTGATCGGGATGGACGAAGTGTTGGTCGCGAGGATTGCATCGGGCTTCATCGTCTTGCCGACTTCGGCGAAGATCGTGCGCTTGATCGATTCGCGTTCGGTCGCCGCCTCGATCACGATCTCGGCCGCACCCAGCGCACCGTGCTCGCCTTGTGGCTTTATGCGGTCGAGCGCCGCGTCGCGATCGGCGGCGCTGATCTGCTCTTTCTCGACAGCGCGCGCCAGGCGCTTGGCGATACCGGCCTTGCCCTTCTCGGCCATCTCCAGGCTGACGTCCGACATCAGCACGTCATAGCCCGATTGTGCCGCGACCTGCGCGATGCCCGCGCCCATCTGCCCCGCGCCGATCACACCAACGACCTTCATGGAGTCTTCCGATCTCAAATCCCGCCATTCCCGCGAAGGCGGGAATCCATAAACCCCAATGTTCCAGATTGAGGCGCAGCGGTAGTGATTATGGATTCCCACATGTGGGAATGACGCTTCGAGCCTAAGGCGCCACCGGCTCCGGCCTAGCCTCGGCGAGGATCAGCGAGAAGTTCTGGTTCGCGTCGGACCATTCGCGCAACGGCGTCCAGCCGCCCGCCGCGAGCAATTGCCGTCCGCTGCGCGGCGTATATTTGTGGCTGTTCTCGGTGTGGATCGTCTCGTCCGCATGCATCTCGAAATGGCGGCCGCCGATCATGAATCCCAGATCGCGCGTGGCGACCAGATGCATCTCGATCCGACTCCACGTGTCATTCCATACCGCCCGATGCTTGAACCATTGCACCGGAATATCCGCACCCAACTCACGATTGATCCGCTCGAGCAGGTTGAGGTTGAAGGCCGCGGTGACGCCGGCCTCGTCGTCATAGGCGCGGATCAGGATGTCGGTATCCTTCACCTGATCCATGCCGATCAGCAGCATCGACCCGACGCCCATCGTTTCGATCATGTCGCGCAGCAGGTTGACGCCCGATCGCGGCACCAGATTGCCGATCGTCGATCCGGGGAAGAATCCAAGCTTGGGCAAGGCCGAAACGCTTCCCGGCAGGGGCACCGGATGCATGAAATTGGCCTCGACCGGCACGATCAGGAGTTCCGGGAAGCTTTCCTGCAAAGCCGCGGCAGAATCGCGCAGGAAATCGCCCGAAATATCGATCGGTATGTAGGCCGATGGCGCGACGCACGAGAGCAGGCGCGGCGTCTTGAGCGAGGAGCCCGAACCGAATTCAACCACCGCACGGCCCTTGCCCGCGATCAGACCGACCTCGTCGCAATGCGCCGCCAGCAGCGCGCTTTCGGTACGCGTCGGATAATATTCGGGAAGGCGGGTGATCTCCTCGAACAATTCCGATCCGCGGCGGTCATAGAACCAGCGCGCCGGAATAGCTTTCTTGCGCTGAGACAGCCCCTCCAGCACGTCCGAAAGAAATGCCGGGTCGGCATCGGTCCGGTCGGCCTGGGCTTCATCGAGGCGGAGCATCACAGATCTTTCGCGAGACGCACGCCGGTGAACTGCCAGCGCTGCCAGGGATAGAAGAAATTGCGGTATGACGCGCGACTGTGGCCGCGCGGAGTCGCGCAGCTCGCGCCCTTGAGCACGGCCTGCCCGCTCATGAACTTGCCATTATATTCACCGACCGCGCCCTTAGCAGGCGTGAAGCCGGGAAATGGCAGGAAGGCGCTCGCGGTCCATTCCCATACGTCGCCGAACATCTGGTGCGGCGAATTGCTCCACCGAGCCGCGCGGGGGCGGACTGGCCCGGCGGTGTCCAGCTGGGTACCTGCGGCGGGGTCGAAGGCTGCCGCCGCGCTTTCCCATTCCGCCTCGGTCGGCAGCCGCGCGCCCGCCCAGCGTGCGAAAGCGTCGGCTTCGTAGTGCGAAATATGAGTGACCGGCGCCGCCGGGTGGAGCGGATGCAACCCGTCCAGCGCGAAGGCGAGCCAGCCGTCTTCGCCGTCGCGTCGCCAATAAAGCGGCGCTTCGATCTTCTCGCGTTTGACCCACGCCCAGCCGTCCGAAAGCCAATGTTCCGGCCGTTCATAGCCGCCATCGTCCATGAATTGGCGCCATTCGGCGTTAGTAATCGGGCGATCGCCCAGCGCGTGCGGAACCAGCAACGTGCGGTGGCGCGGCCCTTCGCAATCGAAGGCGAAGCCGTTGCCGCCATGGCCGATCTCGACCAGCCCCTCGCGTCCTTCGACCCAGCCCATGTCGGTCATCGGCGCGGGCTGGTTGCGGGGATGATCCCATATCGCAGGGTCTAACGGGTTGGCGGCGAAGGCGGCGAGGATGTCGGTCAGCATCAATTCCTGATGCTGCTGCTCGTGATTGATGCCGAGCGTGACCAGATCGCGCGCCCTTTGCGGCAGATTGGGAAGAGCGGCGGCAACCTGCTCATCCACCGCCGCGCGCCACGCGATTATCTCCTCAAGATTCGGACGCGACAACATGCCGCGCCGGTCGCGTGCATGGCGGGCGCCCTCGGCTTCGTAATAGGAGTTGAAGAGGTAAGCCCATCGTTCGTCATAACGACGATGTTTGGCGACATGATCGCGCAGCACGAAGGTTTCGAAGAACCAGGTGGTATGGGCGAGGTGCCATTTGGCGGGGGACGCATCCGCATGCGGCTGGATCGTGGCATCAGCGTCCGATAGGGGCGCTGCGATCGCCACCGACAGGTCGCGGGTGCGCTGGAAAGCGGCGTGCAGTTCAAGCGCGTCGGCAAGCTGCTCGGGGCGTGCGGCCATCTCATGCCTCTTCAGCCGGCGCCGTGCGGCGCGTCATCACATAGCGTTCGGGCACTAAGATCGTTGCGCGGTCGCCTCAATCAAGCCCTGGTCGCACCTGGCGTCCAAACAATGTCGCCACCTGCTGCCATATTCAGCAGCCGCGCGAGCACGAACAGATGGTCGGACAGGCGGTTGATATAAGCCAGCGCGTCCGGATTGATCGGCATCTCTGCCGCCGCCGCGACCGCCGATCTTTCCGCTCGCCGGGCGACTGCGCGCGCGACGTGAAGCTGCGAAGCCGCGGGCAGGCCGCCCGGCAGGATAAAGGAGGAGAGGGGGGCAAGCCCCTGATTCATCCGGTCGATCTCGCGCTCGAGCCGCTCCACCTGGGCGGGCGTTATGCGCAGCACCCTCTCCGACGGCGCGAAATTCTCGCCCGGCGTAGCCAGATCGGCGCCGAGATCGAACATCTCATTCTGGATTCGCGCGAGCATGTCGCGCTCCGGGCCAGCATCCAGCATCGCTGTGGCGACCCCGATCGCGCAATTCGCTTCGTCGACATCGCCAATCGCCGCGATCCGCGCATCCGCCTTGCTGACCCGCGATCCGTCGACGAGCCCGGTCTGCCCGGTATCCCCGGTGCGGGTGTAGATCTTGTTGAGTTTGACCATTCAGCCGGCGTGGCCGCGCGCCACCAGCAACAACAGCACGACCAGGATGATCGCGGCCGCCTGAAACTGGATGCGACGCCACATCATCCGGTTCTGCTGAAGCCCGGATTCGCTCACGCCTTCGCCATTCACCCGCTCATGGTCGCGGCGAAGCATCGCGATCACGCCGCGGACGATCGAGACCACCGCGCCGATCGCGCAGATGATGATAAGGATGCCGAGAATAGGCTGCATGCGCGCCTCTTAAGCCTCGGCGGCCGTCACGCCAACCGGAAGTTGGCCCGCGCGCAGAGCGGCCAGCAGCTCGGCGGGGTCCGCGCCCTCCGCGCGTAGCTCGGCCAACGGCCGCGCCCCGTTGCGCTTGGCGAGCCGCTTGCCGTCGGGGCCAAGCAGCAATGGATGATGGTGATAAAGCGGAGTCGGCAGGTCGAGCAAAGCCTGGAGCAGGCGGTGAACATGCGTCGCTTCGAACAGATCGACGCCGCGCACCACGTCGGTGATGCCTTGTGCCGCGTCGTCCACCGTGACTGCCAGATGGTAGGAAGTCGGCGTTTCCTTGCGGGCGAGGACCACGTCCCCTGCGATAAGCGGCTCAGCCCGAACCCAGCCGACCGTCGAGTCGTGCCACCACAAACCTTCCACTGCGCTAAAGCCCTCTCGCACGAGGGGAGAGGGGGTTTTGGATGCGGCCGCCGCCGCCTTTGCTATATCCAATCGCCAGCAATGGGGCTGGTCCATCCGCGCCGCCCGCTCATCATGCGACAATTCGCGACATGTCCCCGGATAGATCGGCCCCTCCGGTCCGTGCGGCGCGCTTGCACTAGCCGCAATCTCCGCGCGGGTGCAGAAGCAGGGATAGACCAGCTCCATCGCCTTCAGTCGTTCAAGCGCCTCGGCGTAGACAGGCATTCGCTCAGACTGGCGCAGCACCGGGCCATCCCAGACGAGGCCGAGCCAGGTCAGATCCTCCTCGATTCCTCCTACGAATTCCTCTCGACTGCGCGTCGTGTCGATATCCTCGATCCGGAGCAGGAAAGTCCCGCCCGCCTTGCGCGCCAGATCGTGCGCGCGCACCGCCGAAAAGGCATGGCCGAGATGCAGCCGTCCGGTAGGGCTGGGCGCGAAACGCGACACGAGCGTCACTTTTCCGGACTCATCCGAAAACGGCGCTTGACCGCGAGTCGCTGGGATGGTGTCATGGCCGTGTCACGCCGCTCTGGCAGGCGGCACGACGACGGAGACGCGGTGGCAACGGCCTCGCCTCCCGAGTGCGACGGGACCGAGTACGATCCCAGGCCGACGCGCTCCGCCGCAGCGGAGGGCCTTGTCGTTCCATGTATCACCCCGACCTGATCCGACATCCTGATTCTTGCCCGGCTTTGGTGTTGAACGCCGATTATACGCCCTTGTCTTATTACCCGCTGTCGGTCTGGCCGTGGCAGACGGTGATCAAGGCGGTGTTCCTCGAACGCGTCGATATCGTCTCGCATTACGAGCGCGAGGTGAGAAGCCCCACCCACACGATCAAATTGCCATCGGTGATCGCGCTTCGCCAATATGTGCGCCCGTCCGCGCACCCCGCCTTCACGCGGTTCAACCTGTTCCTGCGCGATCGCTTCTCCTGCCAATATTGTGGCGGCGTCAGTGACCTGACCTTCGATCACGTCATTCCCCGTGCCCAGGGCGGGCGGACGACCTGGGAGAATGTCTCGACCGCGTGCGCGCCCTGCAATCTGCGCAAGGGCGGCCGCACCCCGCGCCAGGCCGGGATGAAGCTCGGCGAATGGCCATATCGCCCGACTTCCTGGCAGCTGCAGGAAAATGGTCGCAGCTTCCCGCCAAACTATCTGCACGACTCCTGGCGCGACTGGCTTTACTGGGACATCGAATTGGAGGCGTAGCTTTCGAAAGAGCTGCACCGGCCCGCACCCCCACCCGACCTCCCACCAGTCTATGCTATGGGAGGTCGGGTGGGGGTGCGGGCCGGTGCGGCAGAATGCGCTCTTCCGCGCATTCTCGAAGGGTTTTAAGGCCTCACGCAATTTCGATGGAGCAAGCCGTGGCTGCGGCCAGTGCATTTCAATGGGACGATCCGCTGTTGCTGGAGGACCAGCTCGGCGAGGAAGAGAAGATGATCCGCGATACGGCGCGGTCCTATGCGCAGGACAAGCTCGCGCCCCGGATTCGCGAAGCCTATGCGCGGGAGCATACCGACGCGGCGATCTTCCACGAAATGGGTCAGCTCGGTTTGCTCGGTGCGACCTTGCCCGAACAATATGGTGGCGTCGGCGCCTCCTACGTCAGCTACGGCCTGATCGCGCGCGAGATCGAGCGCGTCGATAGTGGCTATCGCTCGATGATGAGCGTGCAGTCGAGCCTGGTCATGTATCCGATCCATGCCTACGGCTCCGAGCTGCAGCGCGAGCGCTGGCTTCCGGATCTGGCGAGCGGCGCAAAGATCGGCTGCTTCGGCCTGACCGAGCCCGAAGCCGGTTCCGATCCGGGCGGAATGCGGACGCGCGCGGAAAAGATCGACGGCGGCTATCGCCTGACCGGCGAGAAGATCTGGATCACCAACTCGCCGATCGCGGATATCTTCGTGGTGTGGGCCAAATCGGACGCGCATGACGGCAAGATCCGCGGCTTCGTGCTCGAAAAGGGACTGAAGGGCCTGTCGGCGCCCAAGATCGAGGAAAAGCTCTCGCTTCGCGCCTCGATCACCGGCGGCATCGTGATGGAAGGCGTCGAGATTCCGGAAAACCACCTCTTGCCCAACGCGCAGGGGCTCGCCGGGCCGTTCGGCTGCCTCAACCGCGCACGCTACGGCATCGCCTGGGGCGTGATGGGCGCGGCCGAGGATTGCTGGCATCGCGCCCGGGCATACACGCTCGACCGCCGCCAGTTCGGAAGGCCCCTCGCGGCGACCCAGCTCGTGCAGAAGAAGCTTGCCGACATGCAGACCGAGATCACGCTCGGCATTCAGGCGGCGCTCCGCGTTGGACGATTGTTCGACGAAGGCAAAATGGCGCCCGAGATGATCAGCCTGATCAAGCGCAACAATTGCGGGAAGGCCCTCGATATAGCGCGTCAGGCCCGCGACATGCATGGCGGGAACGGCATCACGGGCGAATATCATGTCATTCGCCACGCGCAGAATCTGGAAACCGTGAACACCTACGAAGGGACACACGACATCCACGCGCTGATCCTCGGCCGCGCGCAGACCGGCCTGCAGGCGTTCGGCTGATGGCCGACGATCCTCACGCCTTGTTCGATGCCTGGTATGCCGAGGCGCGTCAGTCCGAGCCCAATGACAGCAATGCGATGGCGCTCGCCAGCGCCGGCGCGGACGGGCAGCCGTCGGTGCGAATGGTGCTGCTGAAAGGGCATGATCAGCGTGGTTTCGTTTTCTACACCAATCTCAACAGCCGGAAGGCGCGCGAGCTGATCGACAGCCCCAAAGCCGCACTCTTGTTTCACTGGAAGTCGCTCCGACGCCAGGTGCGGATCGAGGGTCCGGTCGAGGAAGTGTCGCAAGACGAAGCCGACGCTTATTTCGCCAGCCGCGCGCGCGATTCGCAACTTGGCGCATGGGCATCCGACCAGTCGCAGCCTCTGCCCTCGCGCGAAACGTTCGAGCAGGGGTTCGAAGAGATGCGCGCTCGTTTCGACGGCGCCGACGTGCCGCGCCCGCCACATTGGTCGGGCTTTCGCGTGATCCCGCGCCGGATCGAATTCTGGCTCGACCGCGCGCACCGGCTGCATGAGCGGCGGCTGTTCACGCGCGAGGGTGACGGCTGGAGCGAGGGCCTGCTCTACCCGTGAGCGGCGCGCGCTTCTGGCAGGTCGACGCCTTCGCCGACGGGCCGTTCACCGGCAATCCCGCCGCGGTGATCCTGTTCGACACCTGGCGGGACGACGCGACACTGCAACGGATCGCGGGCGAGCTGAATCTGCCGGCAACGGCGTTTGCGGTCCCTGTCGCGGAGGTGGCGGATTATGCGATACGCTGGTTCTCGCCGCGCGCCGAAATCAGGTTGTGCGGCCACGGCACTCTTGCGGCCGGGCATGCACTGATCGGCGATCGGAACGAAATTCGTTTCTCCACGCATGCAGCGGGCGTGGTTCGGGTCGCGCGCATGCGAGAAATGCTCGGCCTGTCGCTTCCCGTCATCTCGGCCGAGCCGCGCTATCTGCCCGATGCCGTGGAGGTGATCGGCGGGGCTCCGGTCGAGACTTTATGGCATGAGCGAGGCTACGGCATCCTGCGCTATGCGGAGGAAGCGGAGGTACGCGCGCTCAAGCCCGACTTCGCCGCGCTGGCGCGGATGGGGGATGTCCAGTTCAGCGCGACAGCGCCGGGGTCCGATACCGATGTCGTGAGCCGCGTCTTCAACTCGCGCGGCGGCGAGGATGCGGTCACCGGATCGGCCCATTCGGTGCTGACGCCTTATTGGGCGGGGACTTTGAAGCGGACGTCCTTCACTGCGTTCCAGGCCTCCGCGCGCGGCGGCCGGCTCGATTGCCGACTGGAGGAGGATCGTGCTGTGCTGAGCGGCCGTTGCACGACGATCGTTGAGGGCCGCTTCCTGGTCTAGCCGTCGCCCCCGCGGAGGGATCAGGCCGCCTCCAACTCCGCGGCGGTCGTCTCTTCGATCCAGCCGCCGCCGAGCATCCGCTCGCCATCATAAAGCACCGCTGCCTGCCCCGGGGCGACGCCATATTCGGGCACCAGGAAATGCACCGCGTTGCCGTCGAAACGCGCCGGCACCGGCTTGGATAATGACCGGACCTTGACCGTCAGCTTTTCCGGGAAAACCTGCCCCAGCCAGTTCACCTCGCTCAGCCGCGCCGCCCGCACCGCCAAGGCGCGGCGTGGGCCGACGACAAGGCGGCGCTCGGCCGCTTCGATACGAACGACATAAAGCGGTTCGGGCGCACCGCCGATCTCGATGCCGCGACGCTGACCGACAGTGAAGCCGGCGATGCCGCGATGCTCGCCGATCACGCGGCCGTCCATGTCGACGATCTCGCCCGGCGCCGCCGCCTGCGGGCGCAGCTTGCGCACCAGCGCGCCATAATCGCCATCGGGGACGAAGCAGATGTCCTGGCTGTCCGGCTTGGCGGCGACACCCAGGCCATGTTCGGCGGCGATTGCACGCACCCGGTCCTTGGGCATCCCACCCAGCGGGAAACGCAGATAGTCGAGCTGATCGCGCGTGGTCGCGAACAGGAAATAACTCTGGTCGCGGGCGGGATCGTGCGCGCGGTGCAGCTCGGCTCCGTCCGCGCCGACGACGCGCCGCACATAATGACCGGTCGCGAGGCAATCCGCACCCAGGTCACGCGCGATCTTGAACAAATCGGTGAACTTCACGCTCTGATTGCAGCGCACGCACGGAATCGGCGTGCGGCCCGCGACATAGTCGTCGGCGAAGCGATCGATCACGGATTCGCGAAACGCGCTCTCATAATCGAACACATAATGCGCGATGCCGAGCCGCTCCGCGACCGCGCGCGCATCGGCAATGTCCTTGCCCGCGCAGCAGCTGCCGGCGCGTCCCACCGCCGCGCCATGATCGTAAAGCTGCAGCGTGACGCCGATCGTCTCCGCGCCGCTGGCGTACGCCAGCGCGGCCACGACCGAACTGTCGACTCCGCCCGACATGGCGACGACGATGCGGCGGCGCTTTCCCGCGCTTTCCAACTGAAACAGGTCTTCCATGATCGGGCCTGCTTAGCCGATCCGCGCCAAAATGGGAAAGCGGACTAAAGATCGCCCGCCCCCGCCCGTCAAATGGAGAGGAAGAAGGAACGGGGTAAAGCGTGAAAATTCATCTGGACATGACGGGCAAGCCGCTCGCCAAACCGGACTTCGCGATGCTCCGTGCCGGGCTCGCAGCGGCGCAGGCAACCACGCCGACCGCCGCCGCGAGCGACAAGGCGCATAGCCATTTCGACCTTACCGAGGCGCTGACCCGCTTGTTCGGGGATCAGGCCGTGGACGCCAAAGAGACGGCCGCACTGCACGGGAGCTTCAATCCCGGGTCGGTGCGCGACGACGACGATGGCAGGGATGAGCTGGAAAAATGACCGGGAGCTTTACCTTCCGGTTTCAAGGTTCCTTCAAACCGCGCCGGTATGAAGGGATCACGAGGGGGATCGATGCCCGCTTAGGGCGAGCGCGAGGATGAGAATGATTGAGAACCAGAAAATCAGGCCGGCGCAGGTGGTTGGTCCCTTAGGGGAACCACTGACCATCGAGTCGCTCCCGCCCAAGGGAACAACCCGCTGGGTCGTCCGCCGCAAGGCGGAGGTGGTCGCGGCCGTCAATGGCGGGCTGCTCACCTTTGATGAGGTGTGTGATCGCTATGACATCAGCCTCGAAGAGTTCGCCAGCTGGAAGCGCGCGGTCGAGCGTTCGGGCATGCCCGGGCTGCGGGTGACGCGCATCCAGCATTACAAGTCGCTTTACGAACGCCAGCAGAAATATTGAAGTAATGCCGGGGCCGACGGCCCCGCCTCTCCTCTTGGGGAGTGCGCGCTGGGAACAAAGGCTGTTCCCGGCGCGTATCTTCGTCCGATCGCCGCACAGCATTTCTGTTCGGAAGGCGGCGAACAGGAGGACGGACATGAACTTCATTCTCTGGCTTGTGATCGGCGGCGTCGTTGGATGGCTCGCCAGCATCGTCATGCGCACGGACGCGCAGCAGGGCATCGTCCTGAATGTGGTCGTCGGCATCGTTGGCGCGTTTATCGCCGGCCTGATCTTTTCGGGCGGCAACATCAACAATGGCGGCCTGTCGGTTTATACGTTCCTGACCTCGCTGGTGGGCGCGATCATCCTGCTCGCGATCGTCAACCTGGTTCGTCGCGGCTCCGTCCGCTAGGCATCTTTTTCGTCACGCAAAGGGCCGCTCCGGGAAACCGGAGCGGCCCTTGTTGCATGGGTGGCATGGTTTCAGTTGAGCTCGAACACCACCGATAAATTCACCGCCAGTTCCTGTTCGCCCGCCTCTACGGGCGTCGCGTCCGCCGCTTTGGCGCGCGCCATCATCGCCATCGGGCGTATGATCGGCGGCGCCCCATCGCTCTCGCTGATCCGCACGATCCGCCGCACCGTCAGCCCCGCCGCTCTGGCATAGAGATCCGCCCGCGCCCGCGCGGTGGCCAGCGCCTTGGCGCGCGCTTCGTCAAGTGCGGCTTCCGGATGCTCGACCGTCAGCGTCGGTCCCTCGATCTGGTTGGCGCCGGCTGAAACCAGCGCATCGATCACCCCACCCGCGCCGGCGAGATCGCGGATGCGGACGGAGACGCGGTTGCTCGCCTGATAGCCGGTCAATTGCGGTGGCTGATTGTCGCCGTAGCGATATTGCGGCTGCAGGCTGATCGACTGGGTCTGGATGTCGCGATCCGCGACGCCCCCACGTTTGAGTGCGGCGATGGTCGCGGTCATCGCTTTGGCGTTAGCCGCCATCGCGTCTCCCGCTTTCAGCGCCTGCGTGACCACCCCCGCGCTGATCTGGGCGATGTCGGGTTTGCGGGTGGACGTGCCCGTCGCCGCCACATCGAGTTCGGTCCCCACAATCGGTGTGGTGGTCACGTCGGCCAGGGCCGGAGCGGCGATAGCGAGCGCGACTAACGGCAGCAGGATCTTCATCGATCATTCTCCTCTCGGAGGGTGATCGGCCATCCGCACTGCATATGCGATGAATATCGTCATCACCCCCGCGAAAGCTGGGGTCCATCTCTCGCGCCACGACCAGCCTCGACGGTCAGGAGATGAATGCCAGCCCTCGCTGGCATGACGGCTCCGCGTTCAACCCGCCGCCGCGACGATCCGGTTCCATTCGGCTTCGTCGATTACGCGCACGCCCAATTCCTTTGCTTTCTTCTCTTTCGACCCTGCCCCTGGCCCCGCCACCACCAGGTCCGTCTTGGCCGAAACCGAGCCCGAAACCCGCGCTCCCAGCCCCTCCGCCTGCGCCTTGGCCTCGTCGCGGCTCATCGTTTCCAGCGCCCCGGTGAAGACGATGGTCTTGCCCGACACCTCGGATTCGCGAACCTCGTGCATGAACGGCTGCGGGTGGACCTCGGTCAGTAGGTCGTCCCACGCCGCGCGATTATGCGGTTCGGCGAAGAAATCGACCAAGGCCTCGGCCACCACCGGCCCGACACCGGATACGCCTTCGATCTCGGCACGCGCAGCGTCGTCGGTCGCGGCTGCAATCGCGACCTCGGCGACGCGCTCGACCGTCCCGAACGCCTTCAGCAAATCGCGTGCGGTGATCGCGCCGACATGCCGGATGCCGAGCCCGAACAGGAAACGCACCGGATCCGGCGCGCGCTTCTCCTCGATCGCCGCCAGCAGGTTGGCGGCCCACACGTCGCCCTTCTTCTTTCGCGCGAGCAATTGCTCCTCGCGCAGGCGGAAAATGTCGGCGGGCGCATGGATCAGGCCGTCCTTGAAGAAATCCTCGATCTGCTGAAAACCGAGGCCGCGAATGTCCAGCGCGCCGCGTGAGCAGAAATGGATCAGCCGCTCGACCCGCTGCGCCGCGCAGATCAACCCGCCGCTGCAGCGATAATCGACTTCGCCTTCCTCCCGCTCCGCCGCCGAGCCGCAGACCGGACAATGCGTCGGAAAAATCCACGGGTCGCGCGCCTCGTCGCGCGTGAGATTGTGGACGATCTGCGGAATCACGTCGCCCGCGCGCTGGAGCACGACGCGGTCGCTCGGCCGCACGCCCAGCCGCTCGATCTCGTCGGCATTATGGAGCGTGGCGTTGGTGACGACGACGCCGCCCACCGTCACCGGCTCGAGCCGCGCGACCGGCGTCAGCTTGCCTGTGCGCCCCACCTGGATGTCGATGGCACGCAAGGTGGTCTGCGCCTGCTGTGCCGGAAATTTGTGCGCGATCGCCCAGCGCGGCGCGCGGCCGACTTGGCCCAGCCGATCCTGCCAGTCGAGCCGATCAATCTTGTAGACCACCCCGTCAATGTCATATTCCAAATCGGCGCGTTGCTGTTCGATCATCCGATAGCGTGCGAGCGCGGCCGTGACGTCGGGGCAGCGGACACGCAACGCGGTACTGCCGAAGCCCCAGCCGGCGATCGCGTCCATCACCTCGCTCTGGGTCGCCCCGGGAAGCGCTGAATGTTCGCCCCAGCCGTGGAAGATGAAGCGCAGCGGCCGCGTCGCGGTGACCGCGGCATCCTTCTGGCGGAGCGAGCCCGCGGCGGCGTTGCGCGGATTGGCGAACTGGCGCGCCTTGCTCTCATCGCCAGCTTCGCGCGCTTCATCCAGCAGGCGCTGGTTGAGTGCGGCGAAATCGGCCTTGGCCATATAGACCTCGCCGCGCACCTCAAACAGATCGGGCGCGGTCGGCGGCAACGTCTGGGGAATGCCTTTCACGAAGGCTGCGTTGGGCGTCACATCCTCGCCGATGGTGCCGTCGCCACGCGTTGCCGCCTGCACCAGCCGCCGATTCTCGAACCGCAGCGAGCAGGACAGGCCGTCGATCTTCGGCTCGGCGGTAAGCACCACCGGCTCGCCGGGCGTGAGCCGAAGGAACCGGCGCACCCGCTCCACGAACTCAACCACATCCTCGTCTGAAAAGGCATTGTCGAGGCTGAGCATCGGCCGCGCATGGCGTACCTTGGCGAGGGGCCCCGATGGCGTCGCGCCGACCACCCGTGACGGGCTGTCCTCGCGCACCAGATACGGGAAAAGCGCCTCGATCGCGGCATTGCGCCGGATCAGCGCATCATAATCCGCGTCCGAAATCTCGGGCGCGTCCTGATCGTGGTACAGGCGATTGTGATGCGCGATCTCGGCGGCGAGGCGTTCGAGTTCAGCGGCGGCTTCGGCTTCGGTCAGGTCTGCGGGATCGGCCATGAACATTCGCTATCGCGGCGCGGGCTCAGCTGTCCAGCGCCCAGGGAGCGCGGGCGAAACGCTTGGCGAGATAGTCGATCAGCACGCGCACCCGCGCCGGCCGCAGCGTGTTGGGCGGCGTGATCAGATTGAGCGCGCGCGGGCTCCGCGTCCATTCGGGCAGTATCTCGTCCACCTTGCCGTCCGCGAGCGCGCGCCAGACCATGAAGTCGGGCAGCATCGCGATCCCCTGGCCGGCGCACACTGCGGGCAGGAAAGCGTCGCCGCTATTGGATCGGATCCGGCCATGCAGCGGCACCGCATATTCGCCCTCGCTAGGATGATGCAGCCGCCAGATCTCCGGATTGGGGACGCCGGTATAGATCATCGTCCGGTGATCGGCGAGCTCGCGCGGATGCTGCGGCCTGCCGTTTTCCTTGAGATAAGCTGGCGCGGCGACAATCGGCGTACGTACCGAACAGAGGCGCCGCGCGCGCAGGCTCGAATCGGCGAGATTGGTGATGCGCAGCGCTATGTCGAAGCCATCGCCGATCAGGTCGACCATCGCGTCGCTCAGATGCAGATCCAGATCGACCTGCGGATATGTTTCGAGAAATTCGGGCAGGGCCGGCGCCAGATGCTCTATCCCGAACGACATCGGTGCCGCGATGCGGACGATCCCGCGCGGCGTTTCGGCCTGATCCGACGCCTCGGCTTCCGCCGCCTCGCCCTCGGCCAATATCCTGGCGGCACGGGAAAGCGCGGCCTTGCCGGTCTCGGTCAGCGACAGGCGGCGCGAGGTGCGGTGGAGCAAAGGCGCGCCCAACCTCTGCTCCAGCCGCGCGACCGCCTTGGACACGGTCGGCTTGGATAGGCGCAGCTCGCTCGCGGCCCGTGCGAACGAGCCGGTCTGCGCGATCTTCGCGAAAATCGCCCAGGCGTCGAAATCAGGCAGACGCATCGATAAACTTCCTTCACCGGTGACTTGCCTTCAATTCTATTTTCTTGATCCTCAGGTCAACTATCTAGGGTGTCGACGCCGGACACAGCCCCGGCACGGAGATACGACATGATCGACGTCCGCCCCTTCAACACGCTCGGTGCCGCCAACCATGGCTGGCTCGACGCGCGCCACCATTTCTCCTTCGCCGACTATTATGATCCCAAGCGCATGGCCTGGGGCAATATCCGCGTCTGGAACGACGATGCGATCGCGCCCAAGAGCGGTTTTCCGCCGCATCCCCATTCGGACATGGAGATCATCACCTATGTCCGCGAAGGCGCGATCACGCACGAGGACAGCCTCGGTAACAAGGGCCGCACCGAAGCAGGCGACGTCCAGGTGATGTCGGCCGGCAGCGGGATCACGCATGCCGAATATAATCTGGAGGACGAGACCACCCGCCTGTTCCAGATCTGGATCGTTCCGAGCAGAAGCGGCGGCGATCCCAGCTGGGGCGCGCGGCCTTTCCCCAAAGGCGATCGTTCGGGCAAGTTCGTGACGCTCGCTTCCGGTTTCGCCGAAGATGGCGAGGCGCTGCCGATCCGCACTGAAGCGCGCGTCCTGGGGGCGACGCTCAAGAAGGGCGAAACCACCGACTATCCGCTTGGTGCCGACCGTCACGCCTATCTCGTCCCCGCCACCGGCAGGATCGAGATTAACGGGACGCTCGCCAACGCCCGTGACGGCGTCGCGATCAGCGACACCGAGACGCTAACCGTCACCGCGCTCGAGGACGCCGAGCTGGTGATGGTCGACGCCGCCTGACCCACCATTCACGGAGATTGAACATGAGCAAGGTTCTGGTTCTTTATTATTCGAGCTACGGCCATATCGAACAGATGGCGCATGCCGTCGCCGAAGGTGCGCGCGAGGGCGGCGCCCAGGTCGACGTCAAGCGCGTGCCGGAGACGGCGCCGATCGAGGTCGCCAAGGCAGCGCATTTCAAGCTGGAGCAGGATGCCCCGATCGCCACGGTCCAGGATCTTGCCGATTATGATGCGGTGATCATCGGCGTGCCGACCCGGTTCGGCCGGATGCCGGCGCAGATGGCCGCGTTCCTCGACCAGGCCGGCGGGCTATGGGCGAGCGGCAAGCTCAACGGCAAGGTCGGTTCGGCCTTCGGCTCGACCGCGACCCAGCATGGCGGCCAGGAAACCACGCTTTTCTCGGTCATCACCAACCTGCTGCACTTCGGCATGGTGATCGTCGGCCTGCCTTATTCCTATGGCGGCCAGATGGGCTTGGCCGAGATTCACGGCCTTTCGCCTTATGGCGCGACCACGATCGCGGGCGGCGACGGCAGCCGCCAGCCGACGCAGATCGAACTCGAGGGCGCGCGCTTCCAGGGCAAGCACGTCGCCGAGATCGCGAACAAGCTGCACGGCTGACCCGCCCGACCCGCTCAAGGCCGGTACCCCCTTCTCCCGGCCTCACCTTCCCCGTCATCCCCGCATCCGCGCGGAGGTGGCGGGGTTATTGTTTTTCCTCCCCGATTTCGGGCATGGCCTCGAATCATGAGCGAAAAACCCTTTTCCGTGATGGTCACCGGCGGCGCCGGTTATATCGGCAGCCATGCCGTGCTCGCCTTGCTCGATGCCGGCTGGCCGGTGGTGGTGGTCGACAATCTCGTCACCGGTTTTCGCTGGGCGGTGCCCGACGAAGCCCGTTTCGTGCAGGGCGACGTTGCCGATCTGGCGCTGATGACCGAGGTGATCCGCGAATATGGGATCGGCGCGATCATCCATTTCGCGGGGTCGGTGGTGGTGCCGGAGTCGGTCATCGATCCGCTCAAATATTATCGCAACAACACGGTCGCGAGCCGCGCGCTGATCGAGGCTGCGGTGACCGGCGGCGTGAAGCATTTCATCTTCTCATCGACCGCCGCGACTTACGGCATTCCCGAAGCGGTGCCGATCCGGGAGGATGCCCCCAAGCAGCCGATCAACCCCTACGGCATGTCCAAGCTGATGACCGAAATCATGCTCAAGGACACGGCCGCTGCGCATCCGATCAATTATTGCGCGCTGCGCTACTTCAACGTGGCCGGCGCCGATCCCCAGGGCCGATCCGGTCAATCGACCGCCGGCGCGACCCACCTGATCAAGATCGCGGTGGAGGCTGCTACCGGCAAGCGTGATGCCGTTTCGGTCTACGGTACCGATTATGCCACGCCTGATGGCACCGGAGTGCGTGACTATATCCACGTCGCTGATCTCGCCGGTGCCCACGTCCACGCACTCGAATATCTCGTCGCCAATCCGGGTGAGAGCCTGACGATGAATTGCGGCTATGGACGCGGCTATTCGGTGCTCGAGGTGCTCGACACGGTCGATCGCGTCACCAACATGAAGATCGAGCGTCGCATGGAAGCGCGTCGCGCGGGCGATCCCGACGCGCTGGTGGCCGATAATCGCAAGATCCTGGCGACGCTCGCCTGGCGGCCGCAGCGTGACGATCTGGGCCAGATCGTGGCCGATGCGCTGGCGTGGGAGCGGAAACTCGCCGAACGCAGCTCCAAAGAGCGCTAACCCCTGATCTAATTCTCCGTCATTGCGAGGAGCGTAGCGACGAAGCAATCCAGCGGCGGAATACTGCCCACCTACGGTTAGCCAAGCCGAACCAAACCTCTAGCCGAGCGCCGCCGCCATCTCCGCAAGCTTCGCGACCGTGTTCATGTTGCGTGCGGTCCCGGCCTTGCCCGCGGGGATAACGAGCCGCGAATCCGCCATCCCGTCGCCATAGAAGATGTAGATTTCGCGTTTTCCGAGCGCCATTTCCTCGTCCTTCACGCCCCGTGCGTGATCCAGCGCGTCTTTCGGGATCGGCCCGTCGACGAAAAGCGCGACCACGCGATTGCCCGGCCGGTCGGGAAAGGGATTGCGCTTCAGCGTGTCGGCCATTTCGGCGGCGGTGCGCACCACTACGCCGACCGGTTTGCCCGCATAGGCCTCCAGCGCGCTCTCAAGTCGGGCGCGAACAGCGTCCTCGCTCTTGTCGCTGGTGAAGACGACATTGCCACTGGCGATATAGGTGCGGACTTGCCCGAACCCTTCCGCCTCGCACATCCCCTTCAACTCGGTCATCGGCAATTTGCCGGTCCCGCCGACATTCACCGCACGAAGCAGGGCGATATAAGCGGTCATCTTATGGTCCTTACGGCCGATCAGTCCGGTTTGTGCGCCGCAAGCTCATTGCCATCGGGATCACGGAAGTGGAAGCGCCGTCCGCCGGGGAAGGAGAAAATTGGCTTGCTGATCGTGCCGCCCGCCGCTTCGACCGCTGCCAGCGCTTCTTCCAGCTTTTCGACCTGGATCACGATCAGCGGCGCGCCTGTGCGCTCGGCCGGATCGGCCTGCAGCCCCACATCGACATCGCCGGTGAGCGTGCAGGCATAGGTCGGGCCGAATCCAGTCATCTCCCAGCCGAATGCGTCCCCGTAAAAGGCCTGTGCGGCCTTCACGTCGGCAACCGGCAATTCCAGGAAATCCGGGCGCGGTGCGGCCATGTCCCGTCCTCAGTAGCGGCGCAATAGACCGGCGAGCCGACCCTGGATGCGGATCTGGTTGGGGCGATAACGCTGAGGGTCATAGGAGCGATTGGCGGGATCGAGCCGGATCATCTGGCCTTCATGGCGGAAATATTTGAGCGTCGCCTCGCTGTCGTCGATCAGCGCGACGATGATCTCGCCGTCGCGCGCCGTGTCGACCTTGCGGATCAAAGCATAATCGCCGTCGAGAATGCCCGCCTCGACCATCGAATCCCCGGCCACTTCCAGCGCATAATGCTCGCCCGGCCCGAGCAAGGCGGCCGGAACCGACAGACTGGTCTGCCCCTCCAGCGCCTCGATCGGCATGCCTGCGGCAATGCGGCCGTGCAGCGGCACTTCCAGCACGTCATTGGCAACCGGCGGCAGGATGCGCGACGGCGGCGTCTGGATGTTGGGCTTGGATGAAGGCGTCTTGATCGCCTCGGGCAGGCGCAGGATCTCCAATGCGCGCGCACGGTTGGGCAGGCGCCGGATGAAATTACGTTCTTCCAAAGCCGAGATCAGGCGGTGCACGCCCGATTTGGATTTGAGGTCCAGCGCCTCCTTCATCTCCTCGAAAGAGGGCGACACGCCGGTCTCGCTCAACCGGTCGTTGATGAAGCAGAGCAGCTCATGTTGCTTGCGTGTCAGCACCTATTTTCCCCTGTCCAAGGAACGTATGGGGAACGTATATTAAACATTACGGGGCGGGTCAAGCGATCCGCAGGATGCTCACTTTTTGGTCCGCGAAAGCCGGCGCGGCGCCTGCCGGACGGACGATCAACGCGTCGGCCTCGGCCAGCGCGGAGACGGCGCCGCTGTCCTGATTGGACAGCGGCCGTATGCGCCCGCCGGAGAGCGTCGCACGGACATAATCGTCGCGTCCACCGACGGCGGGGAGGGGGGTGTCGAGCAATGCGGTCTCAGGCGTGGGAAGGGGCTGTGCCGCCCCGCCAAGATGCGCGATCAGCGGCAGCAGGAAGAGCTGCGCGGTGACGAACGCGGACACCGGATTGCCCGGCAACCCCAGCACCGCCGCCTCGCCCAGCCGCCCCGCGAGCAGCGGCTTGCCCGGACGCATCGCGATCCGCCAGAAATCGAGCCGCGCGCCGAGCCGGTCGAGCGCCGGGCGCACCAGATCATGATCGCCGACCGACGCGCCGCCGATCGTGACGATGATATCCGCTTGCGCCGCCGCCAATGCCTCCGTCAGCGCCTCGATCCGGTCGGGGACGATGCCCATGTCCTGCACATCCGCCGCCGGGCCGATCAGGGCCTGCAGCATCGGCCCGTTCGAGGCGGGCAGCAGCATCGGCCCCTCGGCGGTGCTTCCCGCCGCTACCAGCTCGTCGCCGGTCGAGATCAAAGCGATGCGCGGCCGGCGGCGTACCAACAGGCTGCCATGACCGCCCATCGCGGCGGCCGCGATCCGCCCGGACGTCAGCCTTGTTCCCACTTCGATCAGCGTGTCGCCGCTCGCGAAATCCAAACCGCGCTGACGGACATGCGCGCCCGCCCGGGGCGGCCCCTCACCGGCGAGCAGCAGCGTCTCGCCATCGCGCCGGGCTTCCTCCTGCACCAATATCGCGTCGGCGCCTTCGGGCACGAGCGCGCCGGTGAAGATCCGCGCCGCTTGTCCCTCGCCCACCCGGCCGTTGAATCCCGCCCCCGCGCGGCTTTCGCCGATCACGATCCACGGCCCGGGCATATCGGCAAAGCGGATCGCATAGCCGTCCATCATCGACAGATCGGCCGCCGGCTGGGTCCGGCGCGCGACCACCTCCTCGGCGGCCCAGCGCCCCGCGGCTTCGATCAGGGGAAGGCGTTCGGTCGGCAATGGCGTCGCCAGCGCGAACAGGCGGTCCTGCGCTTCTGCGACGGGTAGCAGGCTCATGGCGCCCGCCAGTCTCCCGAACGGCCGCCCGATTTGGCAAGCAGCCGAACGCCGCCGATCGTCATGCCGCGATCGATCGCCTTGCCCATGTCATAGAGCGTGAGCAGCGCGACCGAGACCGCGGTCAGCGCCTCCATCTCGACGCCCGTCTGGCCGGTGGTGGCCACAGTCGCGGTCGCGTCGATGCCCGTGTCGCCGAAGCTGAAATCGACGCTGACCGACGATATCGGCAGCGGATGGCACAAGGGTACCAGCTCGGACGTGCGCTTGGCCGCCATGATCCCGGCAACCCGCGCCACTGCCAGCGCATCGCCCTTGGCGAGCGCCCCGTCGCGGATCGCGGTCAGGGCTTCGGCTGACATGGCAATATGCCCGCCGGCGGTCGCCTCGCGCCTGGTCGTGGCCTTGGCCGAGACATCGACCATATGCGCCGCCCCCGCATCGTCGAGATGCGTGAGCTTGCTCATGCGGCGAGCAGCGCCTTGGTCGCGGCTTCGACGTCAGCCTGCCGCATCAGGCTTTCGCCGACGAGGAACGCGCGCACGCCATGGCCGGCCATCGCCTCCATATCGGCATGCGATCCAATGCCGCTTTCCGCGACGAACAGGCAATCGGCCGGCGCGCGCGCAACCAGTTCGTAGGTCCGCGCGAAATCGACGCTGAAGTCCCTGAGGTCGCGATTATTGGCGCCGATCAGCCGCGATCTGAGCCGCAACGCGCGGTCGAGTTCGTGCGTGTCGTGCACCTCGACCAGCACGTCCATGCCCCGCTCGATCGCCGCGGCTTCGATCTCCGCCATCTGTCCGTCCTCGAGCGCCGCGACGATGATCAGGATCGCGTCGGCGCCCAGCGCGCGCGCCTCGGCCACCTGCCAGGGATCGATCATGAAGTCCTTGCGCAGGCAGGGCAGCGAACAGGCTGCGCGCGCCGCGACCAGATAATCGTCCGATCCCATGAAGTAGGGCACGTCGGTCAGCACCGACAGGCACGCCGCGCCGCCCGCCTGATAGGCCCGCGCATGCGCCGGCGGATCGAAATCGGCACGGATCAGGCCCTTGGAGGGCGAGGCCTTCTTGATCTCGGCGATGAGCGCGAAACCATTCCCTGACTTGGCTTCCAGTGCCGCACGGAAACCGCGCGGCGGCGACTGCCGCGTGGCGGCCTCGTCCAGCTCGCCGATGCCGCGCGCTGCCTTGGCCGCGGCGACATGGCCGGCCTTGGTTTCGAGGATCTGGGTGAGGCGGTTCGCCATCAAAACGCAATCCAGCAATTGAGCAACGCGTTGGCGAGCCCCTTGTCGATCGCCTCCGCAGCTTCCTCGACGCCTTCGCGCAAGGTCGCCGCCGCGCCCGCCACCACCAACGCCGCACCGGCGTTCAGCAGCACCGCGTCGCGATAGGCGCCGGGCGCACCCTGCAGCAGGGCGCGCAAAGCCGTCGCATTATAGGCCGCATCCCCGCCCCGGATCGCATCCAGCCCATGGCGCACCAAGCCCGCATCCTCGGGCGTGATCAGGCCGCGCATCCCGCACAGTCCTACCGGCACGGCGCGGCTCGGCCCCGCGATCGAAAGCTCGTCCAGGCTTTCCTCGCCCGACACCACCAGCCCGGCTTCCGCGCCGAGCATGTCCAGCGCCTGCGCGACCGTTTCGAGATAGTCGACGCGCGCAACGCCCAGCAATTGCCGGGTTACCCGCGCCGGATTGCACAACGGCCCGACGATGTTGAAGATCGTCCGCCGCCCGATCGCGCTCCGGATCGGCCCGAGCCGCCGAAGCGCGGGATGATGCTTCTGCGCGAACAGGAAGGCGATGCCGAGATCGGCGAGACTTTCTTCTGCCCGTGCCGAAGCCCGGTCGAGATCGAGCCCGATCGCCTCCAGCGTGTCCGCCGCACCCGCCTTGGACGATGCCGCGCGATTGCCATGCTTGGCGACCGGAACCCCGCACGCTGCGACCACGATCGCGACCGCGGTCGAGATGTTGAGGCTGTGCTGACCGTCGCCGCCTGTGCCGCACACATCGATGGCGCCCGCCGGGGCGGCGACCTCGATCATGCGAGCCCTGAGCGCGCGTGCCGCGGCCGCGATCTCTACGCTGGTCTCGTCGCGGATCGCCATTGCGGTCAGGAATGAGGCGATCGCCTCGTCGGGCACCTTGCCGTCGAGAATGTCGGCGAAGGCAGCCTCCGCCGTCTCATGCTCCAGCGGCTCGCTCGGATCGGGCAGCAGAGCGAGCGTGGTCATGCCCGCTCGCTCACCTTCACGCCCGCCAGCCGCATGAAGTTGGCGAGCAGATCATGGCCATGTTCGGTGGCGATGCTTTCGGGGTGGAATTGCACGCCGTGGATCGGCAGATCGGCGTGGCGGAAGCCCATCACCGTTCCATCCTCGGTATGCGCATTGGCGATCAGCACGTCGGGCGCGCCTTCCACCACCAGCGAATGATAGCGCGTCGCGGTGAAGGGCGAGGGCAGGCCCGCGAACACGCCGCTGCCATCATGGATCACCGGCGATGTCTTGCCGTGCATCAGCTTGTTGGCGCGCACGACAGAGCCGCCGAAATGCTGCCCGATCGCCTGATGGCCGAGGCACACGCCGAACAGGGGCTTCTTCTGATCGGCGCAGGCTTCGACCAGTTCCAGGCTGATCCCCGCCTCGTTGGGCGTGCATGGCCCGGGCGAGATCAGGAAGGCCTGCGCGCCTGACGACATCGCCTGGCCGACGCCGATTGCATCATTGCGGACGACTTCCACCTCGGCGCCCAGTTCCTGGAGATAATGGACCAGGTTCCAGGTGAAGCTGTCATAATTGTCGACGACCAGGATCATGGATAGCGACCTAGTTACAGGTGCCGCGCAAGGCAATCGGCGACGCGCTTTTCGGTCCTCAAGCCGCCCTATCGGCCGCCGGGATACGGAACCCCTACCCGATCGCAGCATTGAACCGCCTGCCCGGGGGGCATGGAGGAGACGCCATGTCCATCGCGACCAGAATTATCATCATGCTCGGCCTGGCCGTGGCTGCGATGCCGGCGGCCGCGCAGGACGATGATCGGCAACAGGCGCGCATCGCGATCATCCAGGCGCGCGCGAAGATCGTGACTGCCGACAAGGCGGGGGTCAATGCGCCCGCTGCCGACGTGCAGTCCCGCGCCCGTGCCTCGCTCGCGGAGGCGCAGGAACAATATCATCGCCATCATGACGCTGCCGCGCGCGCCGCGGCCGAGCGGGCCAGTTCGCTTGCCGATCTCGCGCTCGCGACCGCGCAGGCGCGGGACGCCGATGCGCAGCGCCAGGTCGCGATCGCCACACCACAGGAGTAACCCGATGAAAAGACTTGCCCTCAGCCTGATGGGCGCGGCCGCAACGCTCGCGCTCGCCAGTCCCGCTCTTTCGCTCAGCCGCGCCAATCGCGTGATCGTCGACAATTATCGCGACAAGATCGCGGCCGCGCGTGCCGAACCCGGCGTTGCGGCCAACGGCGCCGAAGCGCTCGCCAAGGCCGATATGGAGATTCCGCTGCTCGCCGATGCGCTCGACGATCACAAGACGCGCCGGGTGGCGGAAATCACCTCCGATATCGACACCCAGCTGCAAATTGCCCGCACCCGCGCGCACGCCGCGATGGCGCAGCATGACGCGGCCGTGATCGGCGCAGCCAAGGCCGAGGCCGCCGATGCCCGCGCCGATGCCGCCGCCGCGCATGATGCCGCTGCCGATGCGCAAGCCGCCGCGGCCGCGAATGCCGCCGCTGCCGACGCCGCCCGCGCCGAGGCCGCGCGGCTCCACCAGGCGATGGTCGATTATCAGATGAAGCAGACCCAGCTTGGCGCAACGCTCGTGTTGCAGGACGTCGTGTTCGAGACCGGCAAGGCCGATCTCAAGCCCGGCGCGGCCGATCGCCTGCGTCCGCTCGCCGAATATCTGAAGGCCAATTCCAACGTCCAGGTCCGCATCGACGGCCATACCGACGCACAGGGCGGCGACGATTATAATCTGCGGCTGTCGGAAGACCGCGCCGGTTCGGTCCGCGCGGCGCTGGTCGCGATGGGCGTCGATGCCGCGCGCATCCAGGCGATCGGCCACGGCAAGGCCGATCCGGTCGCGGACAATAAGACCGAGGCCGGCCGCCAGCAGAATCGCCGCGTTGAGGTCACTCTCGTAGGCCAACAGGCGACCGCATTCGGCGCCTGACCCTCGCCGCACGCTGCTATCGACATCAGCGAACGTCATTGCGAGCGTAGCGAAGCAGTCCAGATGACGGCGGCCTGGATTGCTTCGTCGCCGCGCTCCTCGCAATGACGAAAGGCCCTTAGACCTTCGGGCGGCTTACTGCCCGAACCCGGCCTCGCTGGCCCGTTCGACCGCCTCTCGCGCGGCTGCGAAGAGCGCGCCGGCTTTGGCTTCGCATTCCTTCTGTTCCGACACGGGGTCGCTGTCCGCGACGATGCCCGCGCCCGATTGGACGTGCATCACGCCGTCCTTCACGATGGCCGTACGCAATACGATACAGCTGTCCATGCTGCCGTCGGGCGAGAAATAGCCGACGCCGCCGGCATAAGCGCCGCGCGTCTCGGGCTCCAGTTCGGCGATGATCTCGCAGGCACGGACCTTGGGCGCGCCGGATACGGTCCCCGCGGGAAAACCCGCGAACAAAGCGTCGAGCGCGTCCTTGGATGGATCCAGCCGCCCCACAACGTTCGATACGATGTGCATGACGTGGCTATATTTCTCGACCGTATAGCTGTCGGTCACGGCGACCGTCCCGCGCTCCGCCACCCGGCCGACATCGTTGCGGCCAAGATCGAGCAGCATCAGATGCTCGGCCCGTTCCTTGGGGTCGGCCAGCAGTTCGTCGCGATTGGCGGTATCTTCCGCCGCCGTCTTGCCGCGCGGCCGCGTGCCCGCGATCGGGCGGATCGTGACCTCGCCGTCGCGCACCCGCACCAATATTTCGGGCGACGAGCCGATCAACGCGAATCCCGGCAGATCGAGATGGTAGAGGAAGGGTGAGGGGTTGATCCGCCTGAGAGCGCGGTAAAGATCGAACGGCGGCAGCGGGAAGGGGCAGGTGAAACGCTGCGCCAGCACCACCTGAAAAATGTCCCCCGCGCCGATATAGTCCTTCGCGCGCGCGACCATCGCGCCATAGCGCCCGGGTTCGAGCAAAGGCTCGGGCAGGGGCGGCGCGAGCAGGCCCGGATCGCGCCGATCCTGCGGCGCGGCACGCGCAAGCTGCGCCGCCGCCGCCTCGATCCGCTCGACCGCGCGCTGGACACTGTCCTTGGGCTCGGGATTGCCGGGGAAGACCGGCGCGACCAGGAACAGGGCGTCCGCCAGTCGGTCGAACACCAGGATCAGCGTCGGCCGCACGAACAGCATATCGGGCAGGTCGAGCGGATTGGGTGCCGGGCGCGGCAGTTTCTCAACCAGCCCCACCGTCTCATAAGCGAAATAGCCGACGAGCGATGCAAGCGCGGAGGGCAGCCCCTCCGGCACGTCCGCGCGGCATTCGGCGACGAGCGTCCGCAGCGCCCTGAGCGGCCCGCCTTCCACCGGGCGGAAAGCCTCACGATCGAGCAGCCAGTCGCGGTTGATCTCGGCTTCTTCCCCGTGCGCCCGAAACACCAGATCCGGCGCTAAGCCGAGCAGGCTGTAGCGTCCGCGGGTCGCGCCATCCTCGACCGACTCCAGCAGGAAATCGCCCCGCCCGGGCTCGATCAGCTTGAGCGCCGCGGCGACCGGCGTCTCGGTGTCGGCCAGCTGCCTGCGCCACACCAGAGCCGGCCGGCCTGAGGCCAGTGCCCGGATCGCGCCGATATCCTGTTCGGCGTCTCCGCCGGCCGGGCTCACTATTGCCCGCCGCCGCGCAGCTGCCGCTCGAGCTCGGCGAGCGCGGCCGGGTTGCGCCTGACCTTCACTTCGTCGCGCGCGGCATTGGCGAATTGCTGGGCATATTCCTCGCCCAGATTGCGCTGCAGCTCGCCGCGCGTCATGCCGACGATCATCGGCAGCATCTTGGGGTCGGGCGGCACGATCTGGTCGAGCCGCACGATGAACCAGCTGCCGTTCGGCCCCTGCACCAGATCGGCCTTGCCTGGCGGCAGCCGGAACAGCGCCCGGATCGGCGCGGGCACATTGCCCCCCGCGCGCGACAGGTCGAGCGAGGTCAACGTGATTGGCTTGGGCGCTTCGAGCCCCGCCGCGGCAAACGCCGCCGCCACCGGCTGGCCGCCGTTGATCTTGGCAAGCAAAGCCTGCGCCTGACCACGCGCCCGCTCGGCCGCGCGTTGCGCGACGATGTCCTTCGCCACCTGCGGCTTGATCTGCGCGAGCGGCACGGGTGCCGCCGGCGCGATGCTGGCGACGCTCAGCAGCGCCGAATGGCTCGGGTCGATCGTCTCGACCGTCGCCTCATCCTCCGGCGTCACGTCGGCCGCCGCCTTCAGCAACGCGGCAACCTGCGGGTCCGGCTTGTAATTGGGGTCGGTCGGCGCGGTGCCGTTGGGCAGCAAAGGCGGCGTCGTGACCACCTGCAACTTATATTTGCTCGCCACCTCGTTGAAGCTCGCGCCGCCGCTGATCGCATCCTCGGCCTGCTGCACCGTCGTCGCGAGCGCGTCGTCCGCCTTCTTCTTGGCAAGCGCGGCCTTGATCTCCGCACTGGCCTGTTCAAGCGAGCGTGCCGGCGTGCGCGTGATCGCGCCGACATGCGCGATCGTCCAGCCGAGCGCGGATTTGACCGGCGCGGTCGTGCCACCGGAAGGCAAGGCAAAGGCCGCATCCGCAATCGCCTTGCCGTCGCTCGCCGCAAAGGCGTCATGCGTCACCGCGCCGACATTGATGTCGGTTGCCGCCAGCCCCGCCTCGCTCGCCGCCTGTGCAAAGGCGGTGCCGTGCGCAAGCTTGGCCGCGAACGCCTTCGCGCCATTCTCGTCCGGCAGCACCACGCGCTGGATCGTGCGCGTCTCGCTCGCCGCATATTTGGCGGCATCGGCCTTATATTGCGCGGCGATCTCCGCGTCGGTCGGGGCGGGCACGGTCACCGTTTCCGGGCCGATCAGCGCGTAACGCAGCGCGCGCCGCTCGGGCAGCGAATAACGCGCCACGTTCGTCTTGTAGAAGGCCGCGATCTCCGCATCGCTCGGCGCGGCGATCCCGTCCGGCTTGGCCATGACGATCCCGATCGTGCCCATATGCGGGCTCACCACCAGGGCAGCATAAGGCCGCAACAGCCCTTCCGGCCCGCGCGCGCCCGTCATGATCGGGGTCAGCAGCTGGCGCGCGATCAGCTCGTCGCGCGTGCTGTCGTGCAATTGCGCGAAGGTCATCCGATTCTGCTGGAGGAGCTCGTTCATCCGTCCCTGATCGAACGCACCGGTATTGCCGCGGAACGCGGCATTCGACGCAATCTCGCCGCCGATCAGCCGGTCGCTCGCGCTCAAGCCATGTTTCTCGGCCCATCCGGTCAGCACCGTCTGGCTGATATATTGCTCGACGATCGGGCCGAGTCCCCCGACAGCCGCCAGGAATTGCGCCATCGTCAGCGTCGGCTGCTGCTGGCGCGCCTGGCGCACAGCGCGGTCGGCGCGTAGCTGGATGTCGCTCACCAGCACCGGCTTTCCGCCTACCGTCGCGACCGCGTCGCTGCCCGGTCCGCCCCCCACCAATCCGCCGCCGGGCGTGCCCACGCCGGTGATGATGAAGGCGATCATGATCAGGGCGAGCAGGCCCACCGCCATCCAGGACGATAATATGCGGCGGAAAAAGGCGAGCATGGATGTTCCAGGGGGCCGTGAAAGAAGGCGAACCCAATAGAGGCGCACCCGTTGCGCATCAAGCGTTCGCCCGATCGGGTTGGCGTAACCGTTTCCGCGCGCTATCCGCGCGGCTCATTGCCTTGGAGAATCTTGCGTGCTGCGTTTCCTGATCGCCGGAAACTGGAAGATGAACGGGTCCCGCGCGATGCTGGCCGAACTCGATCGCATCGCCGAAGCCGCCGCCGCCGCGCCTGGTGTGGATGTCGCGATCGCGCCCCCCTTCACCTTGCTCGGCGATGCGGCGGAACGCGCTGGCCACGTCGCGATCGGTGGGCAGGATTGCCACCAGGCGGCGCAGGGTGCGCACACCGGCTGTATCTCCGCCGCGATGCTCGCCGAAATGGGCGCCCGCTTCGTCATCTGCGGCCATAGCGAACGCCGCGCCGAATTCGGCGAAAGCGATTCGCTGATCCAGGCCAAGGCACAGGCCGCGCAGGCGGAGGGGCTGACTGCGATCGTCTGCGTCGGCGAAGACCAGCCGGAACGCGACGAAGGCCGCGCCGTCGCGGTGGTTGCCGCCGAGCTCGATGGCTCGGTCCCCCCGGCCTCGACCGCCGCCAATCTCGTTATCTCCTATGAGCCTGCCTGGGCGATCGGCACCGGCCGTACGCCCACCGAACAGGATATTTGCGAGATGCACCTGATGATCCGCGCCAAGCTGATCCAGCTTCTGGGTGAGGAAGGCGCGCGCGTCCGCATCCTCTATGGCGGCTCGGTCACGCCTGAAAATGCCGACGCGATCCTCGGCTGCGAAGGCGTCAACGGCGCGCTGATAGGCGGCGCCAGCCTCACCGCCGCGAAATTCGTGCCCATCATCGAAGCCGCCGCCCGCATCGCCTGATCCCCTCGTCGTCGGGAGGAGCGTAGCGACGAAGCAATCCGGGCCCGCGCTCCAATAGCCGCGCTAAACCCCCCGCAACGACGACGGCGCTTCCATCCTCCATCATCACGCTCTAGGGCGGCCCGCGAACCTCACGCCCCCAAAAGGAGGAACAGATGGCCTTCACGCTCCCCCCGCTTCCGTTCGATCCCTCCGCGCTCGCGCCGCACATGTCGGCCGAAACGTTCGAATATCACCATGGCAAGCATCACAAGGCCTATGTCGACAAGACCAATGGCTGGATCGACGAAAAGGGCCTCGCCGGCCTCTCGCTGCTCGACGTGATCAAGAAGGCGAAGGACACGTCCGACAAGGGCCTGTTCAACAACAGTGCCCAGATCTGGAATCACAGCTTCTTCTGGAACTGCCTCGCCCCCGCCGGCTCGACCAGGCCGTCGGAAAAGCTGGCGAAGCTGATCGACGATTTCGGCGGCCAGGATGCGCTGCTGAAGGCGATCGCGACCGAATCCGTCAATCACTTCGCATCCGGCTGGGGCTGGCTGGTGCTCGAAGGCGACAAGCTCAAGGTCACGTCCTACCACGACGCCGACACGCCGGTCGCGCATGGCGTCACGCCGCTCTTCACGCTCGATGTGTGGGAGCATGCTTATTATATCGACTATCGCAACGCCCGGCCCAAGTTCGCGGAGACCGTGCTGGCGAACCTCGTGAACTGGGATTTCGTCTCCCAGAACCTCGACGGCCAGGGCGCCAGCCGCGCCGACCAGCAGCAATAAAGTAGCGGCGATAAGCGCGACATGCCGGGGCATGTCGCGGCCGCTCCTTCCCGCGTCATTGCGAGGCGCGGAGCGGCGAAGCAATCCAGGCCCGAACTCAAGGCTGGATTGCTTCGCTCCGCTCGCAATGACGGACCATAAACACGGTCGCATCACTGCCGCTACACCGCTGATAGGCTCACTCCATGATGAGCAACATCGTCCCCCTCCTGATCATGGTCGTCATCGGGGCGCTGATCATCTACGTCCCGCGCGTGATCAGACGCGAGCAGCGGACGATCATCGGTGCGGCGCTCTTCTTCTTCGGCCTGGGCGGCCTGGCGATCGGAATGAAGTTGCAGGATCTCCCATTCCTCCAGAGCGATTTTGGGGCTTATGCCTGGCTTGGCGTCTGCATCGGCTCAATGTTGGTGGGCATGGTTTCATTGATGAGTTCGCGCCAGTAAGTCGTCGCTAGGGCGCGCAAATGCGCATTACCCTGCCGAACCCGAGTTCGCCGGCGTTGCCGCAAACCTTTTGCCTGCCGATCAGGCCGCAGCCGCCGCTCCGGCCGTCAGTGCCGGGATAGGCTTGCCGGCGCAGATCGCTGCGGCCATCGTTTCCCAATTGCCGGCAAACCAGCGCGTCGGAACCTCGACGCTCATCGCCTGGTCGTCGGACAGGCTGTCGCTCAGTGCGGCATCGGCATAGTCGATGAAGCGCGCCTCGGTCGTGGAATAGAAGGCGCGGACAATGGTGCGACGATCCTCGCCCTGCGACGGCATCACGATCGCCAGCCGGTTCGAACGGAGCCGGACGACCATCCTCGGCGGGAAAACGCCGATCGACCGCATGAACTTGAACAGGATCGCGCCGTCCAGCGCCTGATCCATCGCGTACATCTGGGTGATGGCATCGGATGCGGTCAGCCCCTTGCCTCCGTCACTGGACGTGAGCGTTTCGAACGTGTCGCAAATCGCCGCCATGCGCGATGCCTGGCTGATATCGTCCCCCTTGCAGGCAAAGGGGTAGCCCGATCCGTCGAGCCTTTCCTGATGATACAAGGCGACGTCGCGCACCACCGGGGGCAATCCCGCTTCCTCCGCCAGCATGTCGAAGCCGTGGCTGGGATATTGGCGCAGCTCGACCAGTTCGGCATCGGTCAGGGGCTCTGATTTCTGCAGCAGCGCATCGTCGATGCGCACCTTGCCGATATCATGCAGCAAGCCCGCGGTGCCCAGCGCCTGCACCTGGACCGCCGGCAGGCCGAGTTCGCGCGCAAGACCGATCATCATCGCGCAGACGGCGACCGAATGTGTGTAGAGGCTGTCATTCCGCGATTTGAGCCGCGTCACGGTGAGAAACGCGCTGCTATTCTGTTCGAGCGTGCTGGCAATATCGTCGACGACCGACAGGATCTGGCCCGGCGCGGCACCGCCGCCGGTCAGGCAATCGGTGAACAATGCCTTGACCACCTTGGTCGATCGCTGCGCGAGCGCTTCGGCGCGCGCCTTGTCGGCCCGCCCAAAGGCGGCGGGTGCGGCCAGCGGCTTGAACTGGTGGGGCCGCGCGGCGCTGCGCCGGGGAGCATCCATCCATGCGCGCTGCCGCAGGTAATCGGGTCGCTCGCGCTGCGGAGGCGGTGGCGGTGCGGAAGCGGCTCTGCTCGGCGGAGCGCCTGCGGCGGCCGGCACGGCATCTTCCGCCAGATCGGTCCCCTTGGCGGTGTCGATCCACACATCCACGCCGCTGTCGCGGATGCGCTCGATCGTCTCGGGCGTGCGAACGGTAAAACGCGCCCACCAGAAGGGATGGCGAAACCAGCTGCCGTCGAACTTCCGGATGTACATGCCCGGCCGGACCTGATCCGCATCGATGCGCTTAAGCAAGGTACCGCCCCAGACCAGGCCGCGCCACTGCGGCGCACGCACGCGTAACGAACAGTGGTTGAGAAAGTCCTATGTCCGGGGCCGGATCGCGGCCCCGCTTGCGTGCCCTGCTCGCCGGCGGCAATCAGCGGCGATGCGCATCGCTTTGTTCGAACCCGAAATCGCCGGAAATGTCGGTGCCGTCCTGCGGCTCGGCGCCTGCATGGGGGCGGCCATCGACCTGATCGAGCCGATGGGCTTCGAATGGGATGATCGTCGCGTCCGCCGCACCGCGATGGACTATATCGATCATGTCGAAATCGCGCGCCATGCCGGCTTCGACGCCTTCAAGGCGACGATCGGCTCCTCCAGGCTGATTCTGCTCACCACCAAAGGCAGTCAATCCGCCTACGATTTCCGCTTTCTGCCCGACGATATCCTGCTCTTCGGCAAGGAAAGCGCGGGCGTGCCTGCTGCCGTGGCAGACGCCTGCGATGCGCGGCTGCGCATCCCGATGCGGCCGCAGGTGCGTTCGATGAATCTCGCCACATCGGCGGCGCTCGCGCTTGGTGAGGGTCTGCGTCAAACGGCGGCTTTGCCGGGCTGAATAGCCCGCTGCGCGCGCCATCTTCAAGGCTTGCGGGCGCCGGGCATATTCCGTCCCGCCTGGTGGAGGATCATGCCCGTCACGACACCTTTTTCGTCTTTCGTGAACTCGATCTGCGCGTCCACCACCTTGAGAAAAAACATCGTCGGAGTTTCGGCGAAAACCGGAAGTTTCGGCTGGCCGGTCGCCTGCGTCATGAGGCGCCCATTTTCCACCGTCACGACCAGCACAAAGCCCGGGGCCAATTCGTAACTGCCGGCATAGCTTGCGAGAATATGCGGATCGACCGCAATCTCGTGATGCTCGGCCGGCAGCACGACGGTTTCACCATGCGCGACCGCCGCCAATTGTGCACCGATCCTGCCCGGCGCATCGCTGTTCAGATTGCCGAGGATGGCGATCGTCATCCTCTCATCGGGATAATAGACCAGATAGGTGCTGAATCCTTCTATCCCGCCGGTGTGGCTGATGACCGGATGCCCTCCTGACTGGCCCACGCCCAGCCCCATCGCATAGTCGTTGAGAAACGGCGTCGTCATTTTCTTGAGCGATACCGCCGACAGCAGCCGGCCGCCGAAAAGCGCATCTTCCCAGAGCTGCAGGTCATGCGTGGTCGAATAGAGTGCACCTGCGGCGTAAGGTACGCTCATATCGACATAGCTTGCATTCTGCGGGCCGTCCGGTCCCGGCGTGTAGCCGGACGCACGATGCGGGATGATCGCGCCAGCCGAGTCGTAGCCGGAGTGGGACATTTTCAGCGGCCCAAAAATGTTCTGCTGCAGAAAATCCTGATATTTCTGGCCGCTGACCTTCTCGATCAAAAGACCGAGCACCGCATAGTTGGAGTTGCTGTAGTCCCATTTCTGGCCGGGCTGAAATTCGAGAGGCTTCGCTTCGATCCAGGCAACCAGCTGATCGGGAGTCGTCCTGACGGCTTCCTTCGCGGGATAATCGGGAAATGCGGTGAAGTTCGGTATTCCGGAGCTATGGGTGAGCAGGTTGAAGATGGAGATCTTGGCCCAGGCCGCCGGCGCGTCGGGAAGATAGGCCGATACCGGATCGGACGTCTTGAGCTTGCCACGTTCCTCCAGCAGCAGGATCGATGCCGCCGTGAACTGCTTGGTCAGCGATCCCAGCCGGAATATCGTGGCGGGATCGTTCGGGATGGCCCATTCAAGATTGGCGTAGCCATAGCCCTTGTCGAAAATGACATGTCCGGCCCTGGCGACCAGAATCGAACCCATGAATTGCTTATTGTCGGCATAGGCCCTGACCACTTGGTCCATGCGCCCGACGTCGAGACGCGGTGCACCATCCTGCGCGCACGATGGACCCGCGATCGCGATGCACGCAGCCGCGCCGGCCACTATTCCGGTCCACAATTTCTTATCCATCGCGCATCCCCTTTAAAGCCGATCATGATTGCTCCGGCCGGACGCCGGACCGATTAGCAGCGCGGAACGATGCTGAGGATAAAGTGATCGCAAGCGCGATGTAAATCTTTCGAAAAGACGGGTGACAGGCGGTTTCATCGGCATCATGCCGTGGCAATGACGAACGCTCAGGGACCTCGCGTGCTTGTCGTCGACGACGATACCGATCTCACGCTGATGCTTGGGCAATACCTCGCCGCCGAGGGATTTCGGGTCGACGCCGTGCATGATGGTGAGGCCGGCGCCAGCCACGCATTATCCGGTGATTATGACGCTGTGATACTGGACATAATGATGCCGCGCCTGTCCGGCATCGAGGCGCTCCGGCGCATCCGGTCCAGCAGTGCGATCCCGGTAATCATGCTCACCGCCAAGGGCGACGACATCGATCGCGTGATTGGCCTCGAACTTGGCGCAGACGATTATGTCCCCAAGCCCTGCTTCCCACGCGAACTGGTGGCGCGGCTGCGCGCGGTGCTGCGGCGGCAGCCGACCTCCAGCGCCCCCTCGATTGCGACGCGCTACGATCTCGGCAGCCTGCACTTGGATGTACAGGCGAGGCGCGTTCTCGCCGGCTCGGAACGGATTGAGCTGACTGCGTCGGAGTTCAACCTGCTGGCAGCGCTCCTTCAGGCCGGCGAATGCGTTATGACGAAGGACGAGCTGTCGTTGAAAGTGCTCGGTCGCCGGCGTGCAAGTTACGATCGCAGCGTCGATGTGCATGTCAGCAATTTGCGGCTGAAACTGGCCGACACTGCCCCCGACATTCAGATCGAGACCGTGCGCGGTGTCGGCTATCGGATCGGGGGCTGCTTATGAAAGGCGGCCTTTTCTGGAAGGTCCTGATCGGCTTTTGGCTGACCTTTGGTGGCATGATGATCACGCTCTGGTTGCTGCTGGTCGTGGGTCAGGGCCATTCGCCGGAGGAATGGGTCTCGCGCAGGCTCGCCCCGGCGATATTGTCGCAGCTTCAAAGGGAGGTGGCGGCGCACGGGCTGGCTGGTTTCGCGGCCGCACAGCGCGCTTTGCCGGCCGAGGACGCCCGGCAGGTTGCGATTCACTTATTGCCTGCCGGGCCGCGGACATGGGACGTCAGCCTCAGCCGCGAGGCCGTCGGTCCGGGCGGCCGGCATTATCTCCTGACATATCGCGTGCCAGATGTGGCCCAAAGGGCGGGGCCACTTGATGTGCCGCAGCCGGTGCTGCTGATCGCAGCCATCGCAGGCATGACGTTCAGCGTGGCTCTCGCCTGGAACCTTACCCGGCCCATCAACCTCCTGCGAAACGGCTTCGATCAGCTTGCGAATGGCAAGCTCGACGTTCGGCTTCAGCCGCTGATGGGGCGTCGCCGCGATGAAATTGCGAGCTTGGCGCGGGATTTCGACATCATGGCGGCGCGACTGTCGCAACTCGTGATGACACGCGACCGGTTGTTGCACGACGTGTCGCACGAGCTGCGCTCGCCGCTCAGTCGCATGCAGCTCGCGGTCGGCCTCGCACGACAGGATCCTGCGCAGTTCGAGACCTCGATGGAGCGGATCGAGCGCGAGATGGGACGGCTCGACGCCCTCATTCGCGAGTTGTTGGCGCTGGCGAGAGCGGAAGGCGGACTGGCATCGGCCGAGGAATATTTCGATCCGGTCGCACTGGTGGAATTCGTGGTGGAGGACGCCCGCTTCGAGGCTGAGAGTATCAGTGTGGCCGTCACCCTGAAGAAGCCGGAACTTTCGGAGGATGATCGCCCCGCCTTGCGAGGGAGTGCTGAACTCTTCCGCCGGGCGCTCGACAATATCATTCGCAATGCCCTCCGCTTCGCGCCGAACGGTAGCGTGATCGAAGTCGCTGTCGAACTGGATTCCAACCAGGCGGGCTATAGATTCTACGTTCGCGACCAGGGGCCGGGTGTCGAAGGCGTCGAACTGGCCACATTGTTCGAGCCCTTTATCAAGGCTGACCAGCCCGGATTTGGCCTGGGTCTCGCGATCGCCGAAAGAGCGATTACCGCGCACCGCGGATCGATAGAGGCGCGAAATCGCCCCGGCGGAGGGTTCGAAATATCCGTCGCCACCCCTTGCCCTGGGGCCGGCACGTAAGGCCGCCGCCGCTCAACGAGCGGCAAGACACCGCCGCCGGATGCCGACGCCTATCGCGGCGAACAGGGCAAGTTCGAACGCTATTTTTCGCCGAAGCATGGTGCCGACGCGTAGTGCAGGGGATGACAATTTGGAGGCAATCCGTTTCGGGTGTAGAATGGTCGCAGGCTTTGGTTTCCGCCAGAAGGGTGCGCTATGCTCCGTCCGACCTCGATGCGGGTTGTTGCCCTGCTGCTGTGCAGTGTTCTGCTTTACGGCTGCTGGTGGACGAAGGGTCCCACGAAGGTCGTGACAACCACCGTCGCGACTCCCCAGCTCCGTTGCGGAGAGACAAGCGTCGCGACCGCCGATGTTGCCGGCCTTAACGCTGGCTCGGCGGCCGTAAAATTTACGCCCAATGGGCCGATCACTGCGGCGCCGGGTTCGGTCGCGTCCACACCCGACGTGAATGATCAACAGAAGGGCTCGGCGACGACGATGGTCACCGCTGGCAAGGTCGACGAAACCACGACAGCCACGCTCAGCGCCGAAGTCGCGAACAGTGGCTGGGATGCCGTCAAGGCTAACGTCACTGTGCTGCCTTGCAAGGCCGGCGCGGGCTGGACCGGCGGAACTTGGACCCCTGCGCCGGACGGTACCGCGCCTTCGGGCACCTATGTCGTGGAGGTAACGCCCGCGGTGACCACCAATGGCGGACCTTGGGTCTATGAGATCACCGCGAGCAAGCCTCCCGGCATCCGATCCGTTAACATCGAGAGTTCCCGCGATCTCAAGACCACCGATTTCAAGTATGATGGGATTGGACTCCATCCCACGCCGACGGGGCAAACAGTCTCCAAAATCTGGTTCGCGACGTTCGCCTGCACCGACAAGGCAAAGATCACCATCAACAACAACAGTTACCGCGCCGGCGGGACATTGAAGCTGACCGTCCACCTCTGCCCTACGGACGATGGCGGAACTGCGCTTTCCAGGACGCTGGACGTGACGGGGCCGAAGTAGACCGCTGACGGCTCGGCCCTATTGCCTAATGCGTTTGGGGGCTGCGCAGCGGGCCCGATATAAGTTCCCCCCTCACTCCTCCGGCGGCAATACCACCTCATTGTCATCCGCCGCCAGGCCATGCTGCATCAGCATCGGCACGTTGGCTGCGGCGAAGATCAGGGTCGCCAACAGCGATCCCCGCATTTTTTTGCCCAGCTGATTGGGAAACGGCGAGCCCCCCCAAATTCGCCCGCTCGGCAACGACCGCTTAACCTAGGTCACCCTACAGATGGATGCCATTGATTCGAAAGGGGGACTAGTGCTCGCTCAGCTCAAGGCCATCGACCAAAATCTGCGGCAAGGCATTCAGGATCTGGCTACCCTTATGTCGCAGTCTGCCCCCGATGAAGAGGCGCTTTCCAGGACGAGGTTGAAGCTCACACGCCTGACCGGCCGCCGCCGCGCCCTCATCCAATGCACGATCCTCCCTCATCTCCGCGATCTCCCTCCCGCAGGCGCGGCTCAGCTCGCCAATCTGCGCCTCGATGCGGCAGCGGCTTCCGTCAAATTCTCATCGCATATCACCCGCTGGACGACGCGGGCGATCCGGACGGACTGGGCGGGGTATCAGGCAGTCTCAGCCGAGATGCGCAGATCGATCGTCAAGCAGATCGAGCGGGAGGCGGCATTGCTCTACCCGCTCCTCGAAGCGAAACCGGGCGTGGCGCTCGAACTGACGCCGCTCGTCGCGGAAGGGAATTGAAACCAGACCGATCGCTAACGTCCAATTGGCGGTAATCGCTGGCGCCGGGCTCTCTCTTCTCCGGAGAGCTCGGCTCCGCCGCTTACCCAAGGCGGATCGCCCTCACTCCTCCGGCGGCAACACCACCTTATTGTCATCCGCCGCCAGGCCATGCCGCATCAGCATCGGCACGTTGGCTGCGGCGAAGATCACGGTCGCGGGCATCGATCCCCACAATTTGTAGCTCAGCCAGAAGGCCGTCGACGAATTGCGCCACACCAGTTCGTTCGCCACGGCCAGGCAGAAGAAGAAGATGGCCCAATTGCGCGTGAGCAGGCGCCAGCCTTCGGGCTCCAGCCCAGGATAGGCTTGTCCCAGCACCATCTGCAGCGTCGGCCGGCCGGTCATGAGGCCCCACAGCAGGATCGCGGTGACGGTCAGGTAATAGATGGTCGGCTTGATCTTGATGATCCAGTCCTTGTGCAGCCAGATTGTCAGGCCGCCGAGGATGAGCACCATGATCGCCGAGAAGATCTGGATCGGCGAAATCTTGCCGAAGCGGATCAGCGACACCAGCATCGCCACCGCGGTCACCCCCATGAACACGGCGGTGGAGATGAAGATGTCGTGCTTGGTCGCCGCGTAGGTGACGAAATAGATCAGCAGGGGGCCCAGATCGAGCGCAAGGCGCATGCCGATGCCGGGCTCGGCGGCTTTGGGCTTGCTGTTCATCGGCTCTTCTCCGGGGCAAGGCGTTCGATCCCGGCGATCGCGCGCGCGACCTCCGTCGGGTCGAACGGGCGCAGATCGTCGATGGTTTCGCCGATTCCGATCGCATGGATCGGCAGGCCATATTTCTCGGCCGCCGCCACCAGCACGCCGCCGCGCGCGGTGCCGTCCAGCTTGGTCATCACCAAGCCGGTCACGCCCGCTTCCTTCTGGAATACCTCGATCTGGTTCAAGCCATTCTGTCCCGTTGTGGCGTCGAGCACGAGCACGACATTATGCGGCGCCGCCGGGTTGAGCCGGCCCAGCACGCGGCGGATCTTCGATAATTCGTCCATCAGCCCGGATTTGTTCTGAAGCCGTCCGGCGGTGTCGACGATCAACACGTCGGTGCCCTGCTCGGTCCCGCGCTTGACCCCCTCGAATACAAGGCCCGCGGCATCGCCGCCCTCCTTGCCGGAAATGATCGGCACCCCGATCCGGTCCGCCCACACTTTCAGCTGGCCGATCGCGGCCGCGCGGAACGTGTCGCCCGCGACCAGCATCACCGAATAATCCTGTTCGGTGAGCAAGTGCGCCAGCTTGGCGATCGTCGTGGTCTTGCCCGATCCGTTGACCCCGATCACCAATATCACCTGCGGCCGCGGAAACGCATCGATCTCGAGCGGCTTCGCGACCGGCGCCAATATCTGCCCGATCTCGTCGGCGACGATCTCGCGCAGCCGTTCCTCGGTCAGGCCAAGCGCGAAACGCTCGCCCGTCAACCGCTCCCGCACCCGCCGCGCGGTCGCGGGTCCCAGGTCGGACGCGATCAGCGCCTCCTCGATCTGATCGAGCGTCTCCTCATCCAGCGCCGCCTTGCCGAACAGCCCGGAGAGATTCTCGCCAAGCTTGTCGGAGGTCTTGCGGAAACCACCGAACAGCCTTTCGGTCCAGCTGCTCATGCCGGGATGCCGATCAGGGTATCGCCCGAAACGCCGGTGATCCGCGTGCGGACGATCGAATTCGGTGCGATAGCCCCTCCCCCCTTGCGGGGGAGGGGTTGGGGAGAGGGGACGCGCGCAAGCGCATCGAAATTCGCAAAGCCGGCCATCGAGGCGGACTTAGCGACGCCCTCTCCCTTGCCCTCTCCCGCAAGGGGAGAGGGAATAAGCGAAACCCGCGCAAAATTCCCCGCATGCCCGCTCACACCATCCAGCTCGACCAACACGTCCGTCACAACCCCGATCTGCTCCTGCAGCCATGCCGCCTTGCGGGTCGCGGCCTTATCCCGCAACCGCGCCGCGCGCTCTTTCACCACCTCGCGCGCCACCTGCGGCATCCGCGCGGCCGGTGTTCCGGCACGCGGCGAATAAGGGAAGATATGTGCCATCGCGATCCGGCAATCGTCCACCAATGCGATACTGTTGGCGAACATCGCCTCATCCTCGGTCGGAAAGCCCGCAATCAGGTCCGCCCCGATCGCAATTCCGGGCCGCCGGGCCGTCAGCTTCGCCACCAGATCCACCGCCTGCGCGCGGCTATGCCGCCGCTTCATCCGCTTGAGGATCAGATCGTCCCCCGCCTGCAGCGACAAATGCACATGCGGCATCAGCCTCGGCTCATCCGCGATCAGCCCGAGCAGCCGATCATCCACTTCGCATGGATCGAGCGAGGACAGCCGCAGCCGCGGCAGCTCCGGCACCAGCCGCAATATCCGCTCGACCAGCAACCCGAGCGTCGGCTGCCCCGGCAAGTCCGCGCCATAAGCGGTAAGGTCGACGCCGGTCAGCACCACCTCCCTGGCGCCCGCGTCGACCGCCGCCTTGATCTCCTCGATCACGCCCCCTGCCGGCAAAGACCGGCTCGGCCCACGCCCATAAGGAATGATGCAGAAGGTACAGCGATGATCGCACCCATTCTGCACCGGAAGGAAGGTGCGGGCATGGGTCGCCCCGGCGGAGGCCGGGGCCGCTGGAGGTTGGGCCATATCCGTCACCCCGGCGAAAGCCGGGGTCCATCGGGAGGCAAGCTCCGGTTCTCCGGCTCCTGTCCTGCGCGTGGGGAGGGATGGACCCCGGCTTTCGCCGGGGTGACGAAGGTATGGAGTGGCCTCCAGCTTCCGCAAATTCGAAACGACCGCCGAAACCTCGGTCATTGCCCGGAAAGTCTCGGGCTCGGTTTCCGCCGCACAGCCGGTCACCACCACCCGCGCATCTGGCCGCTCGCGTTTCGCCCGCCTTATCGCCTGCCGCGCCGTCTTCACCGCCTCGGCTGTAACCGCGCAGCTGTTGATCACGATCAGGTCGTCCTCGCCCGCGAGCATGCCGGCGATCTTCTCGCTTTCGGCAATGTTCAAACGGCAGCCGTGCGAAATCAAAGTCGCCCCGTTCACAGGCCGTCGGCCTCGCCGGTGAAGACGTGCGTCGCCGGGCCGGACATGCTGATGCTGCCTCCCGGCGCCCAGTCGATCAGCAACTCGCCGCCGGGCAGTGCCACCGTGACCGGGCTCTCGACCCGGCCCGATCGGATCGCGGCCACCGCGGTTGCGCACGCGCCCGTCCCGCAGGCGCGCGTCAGCCCCGCGCCGCGCTCCCATACGCGCAGGCGGATCCGGTCCGCCGCCTCGATCGTCGCCACATTCACGTTCACCCGATCGGGGAAGATCGGGTCATGCTCGATCTGCGGCCCCAGCTGCTCAAGGTCCACGCCGTCGCAATTGTCGACGAAGAAGATCACATGCGGATTGCCGACATTCACCGCCGCCGGATCGTTCAATTCGTCCCAGCCGACCGGCAAATGCGCGGTGTCCATCGCATAGGCCAAAGGTATCTGGTCCCAGCCGAAGCGGGGGGATCCCATGTCGACTGTCGCGAGCGCACCATCCATCGCCAGCCGCAGCGTCCCGCCCAGCGTCTCCAGCGTCGTTTGCCCGCCCATCAGCAAAGCCACCGCGCGTGACGCATTGCCGCACGCCTCGACCTCGCCCCCGTCCGAATTCCAGATCCGCATCCGCGCATCGGCCACGTCGGACGGCTCGATCAGGATCAGCTGATCGCACCCGATCCCCTCCCGCCGATCCGCAATCGCCCGCGCCCGCGCGCCATCCATCGCCACCGCCGCGTCGCGCGCGTCGATCACGACGAAGTCGTTGCCGAGCCCGTGCATCTTGTGGAACCGAAAAGACATGCGCGCGATCTAGGGACGAGGGCGCGCGGAGTCCACTTCGGGCGCCTGCGTGATTTAGCCCTGTATGAAATGCCGGCCCGACAATCCTCCCCCCGGAAGGGGAGGGGGACCGTTGCACAGCAACGGTGGAGGGCTGCTCCCCGACCCAACGCCGACACCCCTCCGTCATGCCTACGGTATGCCACCTCCCCTTGCAGGGAGGATCATCCGTCTCGATCGGCCCACCGTCTCCCACGCCCACCGTCATCCCCGCGAAGGCGGGGATCCATACGCCCAACCCTCAGGGGGAAGATCCAAATCCTCTAGAAATATGGATTCCCCGCCTCCGCGGGAATGACGCCCAGCGGGCTCTTGCTGCCGACCACGCCGCGCAGCACCTGTGCCCCTGCAGCCAAGCGGTCTTGACATATGCAAAATACGTACATATATTCCCCGGCCCCCTATCCGCGCCCGTCGTCGGCCGCTTGCGCTTTGAAATCATCAAGTTTGAATCTGGTGTTTTTTTATTTTTTCCCTTCATAAGCAATAGGATGCGGGACCCCCTCGATCCGGTCCATACGACCATCTAACGGCTTCCGTTTGCCCGCATCGCCGGTACAAGAGCCCCATGCGCAATAAACTCCGGTTGTTGGCCACGACCATCCTGCTCGGCCTCCCGCTCGCCGCCCTCGCGGCGTCTCCCTCCGCCTTCATGATGGCGCCGGCGGACCCGAGCGCGGTCACCGTAAGAGCAGTAGGCGACGGCCGCGCCGACGACAGCGGCGCCATCCAGGCCGCGCTTGATCAGGCCGCGTCGTCCAAAAGCGGGGAGGGCATCGTCTTCCTGCCGTCGGGCCGCTACCGCATCAGCCGCACCCTCTATGTCTGGCCGGGCGTGCGCCTGTTCGGCGTCGGCAAGACCCGTCCGACCCTCTATCTCGGCCCCAACACGCCCGGCTTCAGTCAGGGTCTCGGCACGATGGTCCTGTTCACCGGCAATGGGCCCGCCAAGCCGGGCACCCCTGCGCCGCGCGTCCCCGTTCCGCCGCAGGGCACCGTCCCCGCCGATCCCAACATCGCCGACGCCAATTCGGGCACCTTCTACTCGGCGATGAGCAACGTCGATTTCGAGATAGGTGACGGCAACCCCGCCGCCACCGCGGTCCGCCTCCACACCGCGCAACATTCCTTCCTCAGCCACATGGACTTCCGCCTGGGCTCCGCGCTCGCCGGCCTTTACCAGGTCGGCAACGAGTCCGAGGATCTCCACTTCCATGGCGGCCGCTACGGCATCCTCACCGAAGCCACCTCGCCCGCATGGCAGTTCACGCTCATCGATTCGAGCTTCGACGGTCAGCGCGACGCCGCGATCCGCGAGCATCAGGTCCAGCTGACCCTGGTCAATACCAGCATCCGCAACACGCCGGTCGGGATCGAGATTGACCAGGGTTATAATGACTGGCTGTGGGGCAAGGACGTCCGCTTCGAGAATGTCTCCAAGGGGGGGGTGATCATCAGCAATGAAGACAGCGCCTTCACCCAGGTCGGCTTCGACAATGCGCTCGCCCACAATGTGCCGGTCTTCGCCCGCTTCCGCGATAGCGGCAAGACGGTCGCCGCGCCCGCCGCGGCCTATCGTGTGAGCGAATTCAACTATGGCCTGTTCGTGCCCGGCCTCGGCCAGATGGGCCATCTCGCCACCAACATGAAGGCGACGCCGCTCAAGACCCTGCCCCGCGAAGGCGATCGCGCGGTGCGGCTGCTGCCGCCGGTCGGGCAATGGTTCAGCGTCCGCGATGCCGGCGCCAAAGGCGACGATGCCAGCGACGACACCGCCGCGCTCCAGAAAGCGATCGACACACATCGCGTGGTCTACCTGCCCGTCGGTCGCTACGTCGTTACCGATACGCTCAGGCTCAGCCCGGATACGGTGCTGATCGGCCTCCACCCGAGCCTCACCCAGATCGTGCTACCCAACGGCACCCCGGCTTATGCCGGCATCGGCAGCCCCAAACCGCTGATCGAGAGCGCCAAGGGCGGTGACGCGATCGTCTCGGGTCTCGGCCTCAACACCAATGGCATCAATCCGCGCGCCACGGCTCTGCTGTGGAAGGCCGGCGCCAAGTCGCTGGTGCAGGACATCAAGATCCAGAACGGCCACGGGACCAATCTTCCCGACGGCACCCGCTTCGATCCCTACAACCCCAACCACAGCGCCGATCCCGATCCCGCCAAGCGCTGGGACGCACAATATCCCAGCATCTGGGTAACCGATGGCGGCGGCGGCACCTTCACCGACGTCTGGTCGCCGGACACCTATGCCACCGCCGGCTTCAAGGTCTCCGACACCGACACGCCCGGCCATGTCTATGAGCTGTCGAACGAGCACCATGTCCGCTCCGAGATCGTGCTCGACAATGTCCGCAACTGGGAGTTCCTCGCGCCGCAGACCGAGGAGGAAGTGGGCGAGGGTCAGGACACGGTCAGCCTCGACGTCCGCAACTCGCGCAACATCCTGTTCGCCAATTATCACGCCTATCGCGTCACCCGCTCGATCAAGCCGGCACCGACCGCGGTGCGGCTGATCAATTCGTCGGATATCCGCTTCCGCAACCTGCATGTGAATGCCGAGAGCGGCCTTGCTTTCTGCGACGCGGGAGGCTGCGGCACCTATCTGCGCGCCAGCAAATATCCCTACGAAAACGCGATCACCGACGTGACCAGCGGGCTCCAGATGCGCGAACGCGAATTCGCCGTTCTGGACGTGCCCGGCACCGTCCCGCCGCCGCCGGCTTCCACGCCTGCGGTCGAGACGCTGCATCAGGGCTTCTATTCGATCGCCGGCGCGGCGGTGGACGCCAAAGGCAAGCTCTACTTCGTCGATCGCAAGACGCAGACCATCTACGGCTGGTCGAAGGAAGAAGGCCTCACGATCGAGCGCGACGACGCGCTCGATCCGGTCAACCTGGCGATCGACAAGTCGGGCGATCTGATCGTCCTGTCCTCCGAAAGCCCGCGCGCCACTGTCTACAGCTTCAAGCCAGGTAGCCGGAACAGCGAGATCAAGCTCATCCAGCCCACCCCGATGAAAGAGCGGCCCGATGCCGCGGTCGCGCTGCCGGGCAATGTCTGGACCAACGGCGAATTCCGCGACCAGCTCGACCTTACCAGCTACCGTTTTCCTACCCTCGCCGAGATGTTCGTGCGCGACATGGGCAGCCTTAAGGCCGAGGAATATGTCTCGCCCGATGGCAGCCTGGTGCTACCGGCGTTCCGCACTGTCCAGCAGGGGCCGGCGAGCTTCCTCGGTTGGCGCTTCTCGGACACGCTCGACACCTATGGCTTCGTCAAGGGCAAGCCCGGCGAGCGCGTGTTCCTGATCAGCGGCTGGGAAGGCAAGACCTATAGCGGGACGGTCGGGCAGGGCGGGAGCGTCACCGGCCTCAAGCCCTTCGCGAACCGCGGTGGCGAGAGCGTCGCGGTCGGCCCCGACGGGCGCGTCTATGTCGCGAACGGGCAGGTGTTCATATACGCGCAGGACGGCAGCGAGGCCGGTCGCATCGACGTGCCGGAACGGCCGCTCCAGCTGATCTTCGGCGGCACCGACGGGCGGACGTTGTTCATCCTCACCCACCACGCACTGTATCGGGCGGCAACCTGAGCGCGGCCAGGTCGCCTGCCGTCAGGCCGCGACCTGGATCCCGTCCGGCTGCTGCGCCCAGAAGGCCGCCTGCGCAACCATCGCAACCTGCGTGCGGTTGCGAACGCTCAGCTTGCGCATGAGCGCGGTCATATGAGCCTTCACCGTCGCTTCCGCGATGCCCAGATCGAACGCGATCTGCTTGTTGAGCAGACCGAGATGAACGCCGTGCAACACCTTGAGCTGGGTCGGCGTCAGATCAGCAAATACCTCCGGTACCTGCTGTTCGATCGCGCGAACCGCCAACGAATCCAATTTTGAAATGCTCCCCATGACACCCCTCTCGTGTCGGTTCGCTTGCCCCGGCCAACACGGTCGTGCCGGCCGGTTTTAACCGTCCCTGTCGTCCCCGTTCCGACTATTCCCCCTGCGGAGTTGTCAGAATCAGTTGGACAGGTTTCACGCTAGTTGCCCCTCACAACCCCGTCAAGGGACTGATTCTACGAAAAGGAACCGGTTCCGTACCAAAGTCACACAAAAGCTGTTGGACAAATATGGTCGTTTCCTCGCAAACGGAGCGAGCGGCGAAAAGGACGCCGTCCCGTCAGGCGTGCTGGCGTTCGTTTATCGCACTGGTGGCACAACCTGCCTTGCGTTATGTCGCTGAATGAGAGGGGCGCCGGTATCCAGGCATGAGCACAGCGGCGAATGAAGGCAGGCTGGCGGACCGGGCTTATTCCGGCATCGTCGAAATCATCAACCGCGACGGACTCCAGGTCGGTGATCGCCTGCCATCCGAGTCGCGCTTGGCCGAGATGTTCGGTATGTCGCGCACGATCGTTCGAGAGGCGCTGGTCCGGCTCGCTTCCGACAGCATCACAGAGGCCCGGCGTGGCGCCGGCTCTTACGTCAAGAGCCGCCCTTCGGAACGGTGGGGCGCGCATATCAGCATGGCGGAGCTTTCCGCCACGCTCGGTACCTACGAAGTGCGGTTCGTGCTCGAATCAGAAGCGGCGCGGCTGGCCGCCACTCGCCGCTCGTCCGAACAGATGATGGAGATCAGCCGGGCGCTCGCCAATCTCCGAAACAGTCTTCTCTCCTCCGCCCCCGCCCATGAAGAGGACTGGATCCTCCACCGCGAAATCGTAAAGGCGACCGCTAATCCGGCGTTCCTGGCGTCGTTCGACCATCTCCATGCCGAGGTAGACCGCGTCCTGCGCGCCGGCGTCGATATTTCGCGGTCCCGCCCGCCTGAGGTGATCCACGCGATGATGCACGAACATGAAATGGTCGTCGAGGCGATCCGCGCGCAGGACGCGGACGGCGCCGCGCTGGCGATGCGCTGGCATCTTACCCAGGGGCGCAAGCGGCTGATGCCCTGATTGTGCTGCTCGGCCCCGGAATCTCAGAACAGCAGCGTCAGGCGATCCTTTGGGCGCGGTCTTTTTGGCTGATCCCCAGCCAATCGAGTGCATCCGCGGCCAGCATGGCGGGCGGGCAGGAAGCATCCAGCTTCAACGCATTTTCCTCCGCTGCCGGCTGTTCGAGCGTCGCGAGTTGGCTGTGGAGCAGACTGGCCGGCATATAATGGCCGGGACGACCATCGAGCCGCCGGACCAGTTCTTCATGGCGGGCTTCGAGCAGCACGAAGGATAAGGGCTCCCCGATCGCGGCACGAAGCCGATCGCGATAGACGCGCCTCAATGCCGAACAGGCCGCTATCACGGTCTCGCCTGTATTCGCCGACGCGGCGATCGCCGCGCCCAAATCGTCGAGCCAGGGCCAGCGATCGGCATCGGTCAGCGGTTCGCCGTTGCGCATCTTGGCGACGTTGGCCTGCGAATGGAAACGATCACCCTCGACGAACCGGCAACCGAGCCCTTCGGCTAATAGTGAACCGAGTGTGGATTTGCCGCTGCCGCTGACGCCCATCACGATGATCACCCGACCGCGTTCAAGCTCGACTTTCCGCCCCATCATTCTCCTTTCGGCCGGCCCACCAGCGCGGCAGGCCGGCCGCCCTGCCCCCAGGGAAGTTCCGCCATATCGGCGCGTGGTTGACATTGCCTATTACGACCTTGGTCGTGGTCGTCGATCATCCGGCCCCCGATTAAGCAACTTTGATAGCCATCGGGCCGCACCACGCGAGGAGCCACGATGCGACGGCAAAAAAGGAGATCAAATGGTTGAGAACAGTGGGGCGAAGGCTGTGGCCTGCGCTCGAACGCGCGCGCTGCTTTTCGCGAGCGCGGGCATAGCCGCGATGATAGCGACAACCACGCCGGCCGCCGCACAGGCGCCCGCGGATACCTCGACAGGGACATCCGCGCCTGCGGCCGAAGTGATCATTACCGGGTCGCGCATCAAATCGAGCGGTTTCAGCGCGCCGACCCCGACCCAGGTCTTCGGTGCGGCCGACATCGCGCGCAATGCTGAACCCAACGTCTTCACCACCATCACCCAATTGCCTTCGCTACAGGGCTCGACCGGCGCGACCACCAACACGTTCAGCACGTCGAGCGGCCAGCAGGGCCTGAGCTCCTTCTCGCTGCGTGGTCTCGGCACCATCCGTACCCTGACCCTGCTCGACGGTCAGCGCGTCGTGCCGGCCAACGTCACCGGTGTGCCCGACATCAGCCTGTTCCCGCAGCTCCTGCTCGAGCGGGTAGACGTTGTGACAGGCGGCGCCTCGGCCTCCTACGGTTCGGATGCCGTGGGCGGCGTGGTCAACTTCATCACCAACAAGAAGTTCGAAGGCTTCAAGGCCAATGTGTCGGGCGGCATCACCACCTATGGCGACGACAAGCAGTATCTGCTCCAGGCCGCAGCGGGTAAGTCCTTCCTGGACGATCGCCTGCACGTGGAGATCAGCGGCGAATATGATCATGAACAAGGTGTGCCCGCCGGCGGTTTCGGCGAGGATGCTCCTGGTAGCCGTGACTGGTACCGCACCAGCACATTCGTCAATCGTGGCGTCACCAATGACGGCGCGCCTCAATATCTGGTCGTCAACCACGCCCAAGCCTACCAATACACAAAATATGGCCTGATCAATAACGGGCCGCTGCAGGGCATCGCCTTCGACAAGAGCGGTAACCCGTTCCAGTTCCAATATGGCGGCAGCGCCGCCGGCGTCGCCGGAACACCTGTCAAGAACGCCGCCGGCAATGTGGCTAATTGTTATGCCAGCGGCAGCTTCTGCGTTGGGGGAGACTTGTCGGGCAACGTCGGTATCGGAACCTCGCTCCAGTCGCGGCTGGAACGTATGGACGGCTATACGCGCGTCGGCTTCGACCTCGATCCGAACAACGAGATTTACGCCACGCTGAACGTGGCACGCGTGAAGACAAGCAACCAGCCCAATCCCGGAGCTCAAAATCCCGGTATAACGATCCAGTGCGCCAACCCATATGTGCCGGCATCGGTGGCGGCACAGTGCGCGACCGCAGGCATCACCCAGTTCCGGCTCGGCACCAGCAACGCGTTGCTGCCGCGGAATATCACGGTCCACCCCACGCGGACGCAGTATCGCGGCGTGATCGGGGCGGACGGGCGGTTCAACATTGGGGGCACGGATTGGCGGTACGATGCTTATTATGAGCATGGCGAAAACATCACCAATCTTCACGTCCGCGACATAATCCTGAACGCCCGCTATACGGCAGCGGTCAACGCGATTTCGCTCAATGGGCAGATCGTCTGCGCAGATCCGATCGCACGCGCCAACGGTTGCGTCCCGTTCAATGTGATGGGCGGGCAGACCCCGAGCGATGCCGCGCTCGCCTATATTACGCCCAAGAGCGGGCCCTTCCAGCATTCCCGCCAGAAACAGGACGCGGCAAGCATTGGCTTCAGCGGCGAGCCGTTCTCCCTATGGGCAGGTCCGGTGTCGGTTGCGTTCGGCGGTGAATATCGGCGCGAAGCGTATCACGTCGTGTCAGATCCCTACGGCAACGGCGTGATGGCGGAAACCCCGAATAGCGCTGCCTATCCAGCAGATCCGATCCTGAACAGTGCGCTCGGCAACAATTGGTATGCCGGTAATTACCATTCTGGACGCGGCCAATATCATGTGACCGAGGCGTTCCTCGAGGTGAACCTGCCCTTCCTGAACTCCGATCAGCTCGGCAAGGCCAACCTCAACGCCGCGGGCCGCTGGACCAAGTACAGCACCTCGGGCACCGTCTATACGTGGAAGGTGGGCGGCACCTGGGACACTCCGATAGACGGCGTCCGCTTGCGCGCGGTCACTTCACGCGACGTGCGTGCCCCGAACTTATCGGAGCTGTTCGCCGCACCGACTACCACGACGCAGCCGAACTTCACCAACCCGTTCGCGACACCCCAAAACGGCCAGCCGGCGGCGCTCACCGTCAATCAGATCGCGGTCGGCAATCCCAATCTGAAGCCAGAAGTCGCCCGGAACACCGAACTTGGCATCGTTTATGCGCGGCCGCACTGGGCGCCCGGGCTCAGCCTGTCCTTCGATTATTACAACATCAAGGTGAAGGGCGTGATTTCGTCCCTATCTGCGCAGCAGCAGGTCCAATTCTGCCATGACCTTAATCAATTCTGTAACACGTTCGTGCTGATCCCCGCCGATGGCAGCCGTGGTTTCGTCAACGTCCAGTCCTTCAATCTGGCGTCGATCAAGACCAGCGGCTTCGATATCGAAGCCAGCTATCGCACGTCGTTGTCGGGCATGGAGTTGCCCGGCAATCTCACCTTGCGCGCACTCGCGACCAACGTCCGGCACTTCATCACTGATCCGGGCCTGCCCAACACGGTCCCGATCGATTCCGCCGGCCAGAACAGTGGTGCCACGCCCAAGTGGAAATTGCTCGCGATCCAGGCCTGGGACAGCGACAAGATCAGCTTCAACCTGCAGGAGCGGTGGTTCAGCAACGGGCGTTACGGCGGTGCCACCACCGACTATGTCGAGTGCAGCCCGGGGTCCTGCCCAGTGTCGACCTCGCAGCATCCGACGATCGACAATAACCATATGCGCGGAGCGCTCTATTTCGATGTCGGCGGTTCGTACAAGCTGACGAGCAAGCTCACCGCCTATTTCAAGATCGACAATCTGTTCAATCACGATCCGACGCCGTCGCCGCAGACCAACACCGGTCTCGACGCGAACCCGGTGCTCTACGATCTGCTGGGTCGCTTCTATCGGGCGGGCATCCGCTACAACTTCTAAGCCATCGACTCCCCTCCGTTTGTTCGGAGGTCCTGCGCCTCCCGGTTCTGAACCGGGAGGCGTTCTTTTTTGCCGCGAGCGGAAATCGCCGCCCGGATTAGATCAGTTCGCGAGCAGTTTGGCGATGTGGCGTACCGCCAGCACGTAGCCGTGCGCCCCCAGGCCGGTGATCATCCCGGTCGTTGCCGCGGTCATCAGTGAGTTGGCTCGCCACGCCTCGTCGCGGCGATGGATGTTGGAGATATGCACTTCGATGATCGGGCAGTCGCACATCTTGAGCGCATCCAGGATCGGATAGCCCGCATAAGAAAAAGCAGCCGGATTGATGACGATACCGGCGGCCTCGACGCGGGCGTCGTGCAGCCAGCCGATCATTTCATGCTCGGCATTCGTCTGGTGGAAACGCAGGTCGAGGCCTGCGGCGTCGGCCTCCGAACGGCACATCGCCTCGATATCGGCGAGCGTGGTGGAACCGTAAATCTCCGGCTCACGCTCTCCCAACAGTTCCAGATTGGGCCCGTTCAAAACGAAGAGTACGGGTTTTGCCATTTCTTTCTCCCCCCGACCTACATCCACCCGCCGGGCCAAGCTCAACCGCGATCAGGCAATTCCTGAAAGAGCCTGACCGTGCCGAGCGGCTCCGCGACATTTCCTTGCGGCGTTCGGGCTCAGGACGCAAGGATCACCGCCATAAGGATTGACGGTTTCTACGTTGCAGTGCAGCACCGGAACCATGAGCGCCGTTCCGCCTATAGTCCAGAATCCCGATGTCCGCTTTCTCGGCCGCCTGCTTGGCGACGTGATCCGCGCTTATGGAGGCGAAACGCTCTTCCGTAGGATTGAATATATCCGCTCCGCATCGGTCGATCGCGCGCGCGGACTGGGCGGCGATATCGATCCTGGACTGGACGCACTGGGCCTCGATGAGATGCTCGCCTTCACGCGGGGCTTCATGCTCTTCTCGATGCTCGCCAACCTGGCCGAGGATCGGCAAGGCGTGGCCGCCGAGCCCGGCGCCGATCTTGCGGCTGCGGTGGAAAGGCTGCGCGGGCAAGGAGTAGAGCCGGAAACGATCACGGCGCTGCTCGACAACGGTCTGATCGTGCCGGTGCTGACCGCCCATCCGACAGAGGTGCGGCGCAAGTCGATGATCGATCATCGTAACCGCATCGCCGATCTGATGCACTTGCGCGATTTAGGACAGGAAGAGACGCCGGAGGGCGATCTGGTTGAACAGGCCATCTACCGCCAGATCGCCTTGCTTTGGCAGACGCGGCCGCTGCGGCGCGAACGCCTCTATGTCGCCGACGAGGTAGAGACTGCGCTATCATATCTGCGCGAAATCTTCCTGCCGGCACTCCCCGCCCTCTATGCACGATGGGAACGCGTACTCGGCAAGCGGCCGAGGAGTTTCCTGCGTCCCGGCTCGTGGATCGGAGGCGACCGCGATGGCAATCCGAACGTGACCGCGGAGTCGCTGGAGCTGGCGACGCGGCGCAATGCGGAAGCGGTGCTGGGCCATTATCTGACACTGCTCCACGGGATCGGCGGCGAACTTTCGATCTCGACCGAGTTGATGCCCACTTCTCCCGAAGTCGAGGCGCTGGCCGCCGCAGGCCATGACGACAGTCCAGCCCGCGCGGACGAGCCCTATCGCCGCGCGATCACCGGCATTTATGCCCGTGTGGCGGCCAATTATACCGCCATAACCGGTCGGCCGCCCGCGCGTCCGCCGTTGGTTAAGGCCGAGCCCTACTCTGACGCGCAGGCCCTTAAGGCGGATCTGCGCACGCTGGCCAAGGCTCTAGCCAAGGGAGGCAGCGGCGCCCTGTCGTCGGGCGGCGCGCTCGGACGTCTTATTCGCGCGATCGAGACGTTCGGCTTCCATCTCGCGACGCTCGACCTCCGGCAAAACGCGGACGTGCATGAACGCGTCGTGGCGAACCTGCTCCAGGTCGCCGGCGCGGAGCCGGACTATCTCGTTTTGGCCGAGGAAGAACGTGTCGCATTATTGCGACGGGAACTGGCGACGGCCCGCCCCTTGTCCAGCCCCTATGCGGATTATAGCGCCGAAACGCTTTCCGAACTCGCCATCGTACATGCCGCGGCGGCGGCGCACCAAAAATATGGCCGCCAGTCGATCACGACCTACATCATTTCCAAGGCAGCGACCGTCTCCGACCTACTCGAGGTTATGGTCCTGCTTAAGGAGGCGGGAATCTATCGGCCCGGCGCGACGCCCCAATGTGATGTGATGGTCGTGCCGCTGTTCGAAACGATCGAGGATCTGGAACGCGGGCCGGATGTCATGCGCGCCTACTTCGCGCTGCCGGAAATCGCCGCGCTTACAACCGCGCGCGGCTTTCAGGAGGTGATGGTCGGCTATTCGGATTCGAACAAGGATGGCGGCTACCTGACCTCGGTATGGTCACTCCACCAGGCCAGCCGTGCGCTCAAGCCAGTGTTCGACCAAGCCGGCGCAGCGATGCAATTGTTCCATGGTCGCGGCGGCGCCGTGGGCCGCGGCGGGGGATCGGCCTTCGCCGCGATCCGCGCCCAACCCACTGGCACCGTAAATGGTCGCATCCGCATCACGGAACAGGGCGAAGTGATCGCCGCCAAATATGGTACCCGCGACGCGGCGCAAATCAGCCTGGAGGGGATGACAGCCGCGACCCTGCTCGCAAGCCTCGAGCAGAGCGAGATCCCGGAGACGGATCGCGCGCGCTTCGCGGAAGCGATGTCAGGCCTTTCGGCCACTGCTTTCAGTGCGTATCGCGGCCTGGTTTACGGGACCGAAGGCTTCAGTGCCTTTTTCCGTCAATTTACTCCGATCGCCGAGATTGCGACGCTCAAGATCGGGTCGCGTCCGGCAAGCCGTACCAAAAGCGACCGGATCGAAGATTTGCGCGCGATCCCCTGGGTTTTCTCCTGGGCACAGGCGCGCGTGATGCTGCCGGGCTGGTATGGCGTCGGGCAAGCGCTCGATACATTCGGCGACCGGGGATTGCTGCGCGACATGGCGGAGGGATGGCCCTTCTTCCAGGCGACGCTGGCCAATCTCGAAATGGTGCTGGCGAAATCCGACATGGCACTGGCGGAGCGCTATTTGGTACTGGTGGATGACAAGCCTGCCGGCCAGGCGATTTTCGATCGGATTCGTTCTGGATGGCAGCAGACCTGCGATGGGCTGCTTGACGTCACCGGCCAGTCGCGGTTGCTCGAAAAGACGCCTCAGCTCGACGCCTCCGTTCGGTTGCGCCTGCCCTATATCGAGCCCTTGAATCTGCTGCAGATTGAACTCATCCGCCGCTGGCGCGGCGGCGAGCAGGACGATCGCGTGCGTGAAGGCATCCAGCTGTCGATCAACGCGATCGCGACTGGCCTGCGCAATAGTGGTTGAGTGCGCTCGATACTCGTTGCGCCAGAGCAAGATTTAAGCTTTTCTTAACCAGCCCGGGGCCATATCGGGGCATCGAGCGAAAGGCTTTTTTGGGGTGGGGAAAATAACCTCGCCGATCCGTCGTCCATTGTTGGGCGCCGGGACGGCAATCCTGTTCCTGATTTCAGCGTGGGCAAGCCACCTGGTTGCGTTGCAGACCAGTGGGCTCGAAGCGCTTTGGCCGAGCAACGCCATGGTGCTCGCGACTCTCATCCTGTGTGGGCGCGAGCGCAAGGATATCATTGCCATCGTAGCGGGCGCGGTGAGCGGAAGCTTGCTGCTGCACATCCTGCGCCAGGACATGGGCTCGATCATGCTGATCCTGACCCTGGCCAACACCGCTGAGAGTGGCCTCGCTTTCCTGCTGCTGCGTCTGATGCGCATAAAAGGCGGCCCGGTGGACCGCGCCGGTAATTTCTTCGCCCTGGCGCTTGCCTGTGCGGGCGCCGGGTTGGTCTCTTCGACAATCGGCGCGATCGGCCTCAATATCGGCCGGGCTGTTCCTTACTGGGATGGTTGGCGAAGCTGGTACGTCTCGGGAGTGCTGAGCGGTTTGCTGGTGACTCCGGCAATGATGCTCGCATTCGATATGGTCAAAGGCCGGCTTCCGCGTCTCAAGGCGAAGGCTGTGATCGAGATGATCGCGCTGCTTGGGCTGGTCGCCGCGGCAACCGCTTACGCCTTCCTGAACACCGGCATGCCGACGACCTTCCTGGTCTCACCATGCGTGCTGCTGGCCACCTTCCGTTTCCGCGCCCTCGGTGCCGTTGCCAGCGTGGCAATCGTGACCACTGTCACCGCCCTCGCGACGGCCTCGGGCCATGGACCGATCGCGCATCTGCTACGGCATTCGGGTGACCAGGTGCTCCTGCTCCAGCTGTTCCTCGCCGCCAACCTGCTGTCGGCGCTGCCCGTCGCAGCGGTTCTCAATGAACGGGACCGGCAGGCGGAGGAGACGCGCGCTTTCGCCGAACATTTCCGTTCCGTCGTTGAAAATATCGGCGAAGTGATCTTCCGGATCGATGCGGAGGGTCGCTGGGCCTATCTCAACCCCGCGTGGGAAGCTCTGACCGGACAGCCGCTCGCGATCAGCCTCGGCCGTTCCTGGCCCGACCTTATCGAGCGTGAAGAATGCGCGGACGTGCTCGATCGAGTGGAGGCGGTCCTACACGGCGACGAAGCTTCGACGCGGCGAGTTGTACGCCTCAGGACCCCGACTGGGCCTCGCTGGGTGGAATTGTTTGTCCAGGCACTGCACGATAAGGACGGCCGCGTTTCGGGCGCGACCGGCACGTTGCGCGATATCGACGATCGAAAGCGGCTTGAGGAGCATGTCATCACCGCCAAGCGGCGTGCCGAGCAGCGTGCGCGCGAGGCGACGCTGCTCGCCTCCACCGACGAACTGACCGGAATCGCTAATCGCCGTGCCTTCATGGGCCAGCTCGACCGCGAAATTGCCGGCGCGGCCGAATTCGGATGGCCGCTCGCGGTGGCAATGTTCGATGTCGATCATTTCAAGGCGGTCAACGATCGCTACGGCCATGCCGTCGGCGACCGGGTGCTACAGTTGATCGCGGCGCGTGCGGCGGCGGTCGTACGTGGCGGCGATCTGGTGGGCCGCCTGGGGGGCGAGGAGTTCGGCATCCTGATGCCGGGCGCCAGCCTCGAGGAGGCCGCGCTCGTTGCCGAAAGGCTGCGCCAGGCGATGGAAGCTGCGCGCGAGACGGATGAATCGCTACCAGGCGTCACGATCAGCATCGGCATCGCCGCGCGAGAAGGCCAACGAAATGCGGCTGAGTTGCTCGCAGCGGCCGACGTGGCGCTCTACGCCGCGAAAGGTGAAGGACGTAACCGGGTGCGGATCGCCGCCTGAGCGACTGCGCTGCCTGCGACTCGCAGGCTAATGTTACGGAAATCCGCGCTTTCTCTAATCTTGCCCGCAGACTAAGATGGACAGACGCTTTAGGGGGAAGAAACCGTGGTGAGGGAAGGTGATCGTCCTCTCCATGCCCCGGATAGCGCGCTTCGCAGGCTGATCGAGGCGCATGACTGGGCTGCGACTCCGCTAGGACCGATCGTCGATTGGCCCGGGCCGTTGCACGATGCGGTCTCGATGCTGCTGTCCGCTCCGCTGCCGATGATCCTCTTCTGGGGACCTGAATTGGCTGCGGTCTATAACGATGCCTATGCGCAAGCCGTAGGCGACCGGCACCCGGGTGCGCTTGGCGCAACCCCTCCCGGGCAGTGGGCGCATATATGGGACGAGATCGGGCCTCTTATTCGCGGCGTACGCGAAAGCGGCTTGCCCGAGATGATGCGCGACGGGCTTTTCCCGTTGTGGCGGGACGGCGCGGCGCGGACCGCGCAGCTAGACGTGTCCTTTTCCGCTATTCGCCACAGCGATGGCACGCCGGGCGGTACGCTCTGCATTCTGTTCGAAACCACCGACCGGGCCGAAGCGATCGATGCGGCGAACGCGGAGCGTGAGCGGCTCTCCACCATGTTTCAGCAGGCGCCAGGCTTCATGGCGGTACTGCGTCAGCCTGGTCATATTTTCGAGCTTGCCAACGCCGCTTACTCGCAGCTGATCGGTCATCGTGATGTAATCGGGCTGCCGATCGAACAGGCCTTGCCTGAGATTGCCGGGCAAGGCTTCGCCGACCTGCTCGACCAAGTTGCAAAGACGGGCGAGCCCTATGTGGGTCGCGCGGTTCCGGTGTCGCTCCGGCGGTCGCCCGATGGGGAGGCGGAGCTTCGCTTGCTCGATTTCATCTACCAGCCGCTTCGCGACGCTTCGGGCGAGGTCACCGGCATCTTCGTCGAGGGAAACGACGTTACTGAACAGGTCCATGCCCGGAAGGAACTGGAGCTAAGCCGTAATTCGCTCCAACTCGCGACCGAGGTGGGAGAAATCGGCACCTGGGACATCGACATTGTCAACGACGTGCTGACCTGGTCGCCGCGCACCAAGCGGATGTTCGGCATCGGGCCCGACCGCGATTGCACGATGGAGGATTTCTACAACGGTCTGCACCCCGACGACCGCGAAGCGACGGCGCAGGCCTTTGCCGCAGCTTTAGATCCGGGACGCCGCGAAACCTATGACGTCGAATACCGCACCATTGGCAAGGAAGACGGTATAATTCGCTGGGTTGCGGCGAAGGGGCGCGGCATATTCGACGAGCATGGCCGCTGCATCCGCGCGATCGGCACCACGCTTGATATCACCCAGCGCAAGGCGGCACAGGAGGAGTTGCGGGAAAGCGGCGAGCGCTTCCGCCGGCTTGCCGACAGCGCCCCGGCACTGATCTGGATGTGCGACGAGCATGGTGCGCTCGTTTTCGCAAATCGCTGGCACGAGCAGACGTTTGGTCTCCCCGTGACCGAATTGATGGGCGAGGGTTGGCAGCGTATCATCCACCCTGAAGATCAGGCCGGCTTCGTCGCCGATTTCGACCAGGCCTTCAAGAACCGCGCGCCCTTCACGCGCGATGTGCGCGTGATTGACCGCAACGGCGTCACGCGCTGGCTGCACAGCGAGGCACGCCCGCGCGAGACGGACGGCCGCTTCGTCGGTTACGTTGGCTGCGACGTCGACATTACCGAGGTGCACCTCGCCTCGGAGATGCTGGAAAAAGGCATTTCCGAACGCACCAAGGAGTTGGCCGCGACTAACCGGCAGCTCTCCGCGCAGATCGAAGAGCGCGAGCGGGTCGAGGCGACGCTGCGGCAGATGCAGCGGCTTGAGGCGATCGGCCAGCTTACATCGGGCGTGGCCCACGACTTCAATAATCTGCTGACCGTGATCCTCGGAAATGTCGATCTGGTCGCACGGGCTGCGGTCGAAGGTCAGATCGACGAAAAGACGCGCCAGCGGCTCGGCTACATGCGCACCGCCGCTGAGCGGGGGGCCACGCTCACCGCGCAATTGCTGGCTTTCTCACGTCGGCAGCGGCTGGAGGCGCGCCCGATCGACCTCAACGATACCGTGATCGGCATGCGCGACCTGCTGCAAAGTTCGATGGGTGGATCGGTGCGATTGGAGGCGCGGCTGCGGCCGGATCTGTGGCCTGCTTTGGTGGATCCGACGCAGATCGAACTGATCATCCTCAACCTGGCGATCAATGCGCGCGATGCGATGGATGTGGGCGGCTCGCTTGTTGTGTCGACCGACAATATAACGCTGGGTGAGCCCGAGCGTGCCGAAGAGCCGCCGCCGGGCGATTATGTCATGATCACCGTGAGCGACACCGGCAGCGGCATGCCGCCCGAGGTGCGCGATCGCGCCTTCGAACCCTTTTTCACGACCAAGCCGGTCGGCAAGGGGTCGGGGCTCGGGCTTCCCCAGGTTTATGGTTTCGCCAAACAATCGGGCGGGGGCGTTGCGATCGAGACTGAGCCCGGCAAGGGGACCTCTGTGCGCGTCTATCTTCCGCGCGCGAAGGAGCGTCGCCGGACGCCGCGCACGCCTATGCTCGAGCCGCCGGCCGAGTTGCCGGGCGAAGTGCGCGGGCGCCGCGTGCTGGTCGTGGACGACGATGTGCCGGTGCGCGAGATCACGGTGGCCATCTTGCGGACGATGGGGGCTGAGGTGGTGGAAGCCGGCAGCGGCGGCGCCGCACTGGAGCTGCTTCAGGCCGGTTCATTCGATCTGATCGTGCTGGACTTCGCGATGCCGGGCATGAACGGCGCCGAGCTCGCGACCACCTGCAAGCGCAAATGGCCGCGCCTGCCTGTGCTGTTCGTGACCGGCTATGCCGATCTGACCGCCCTCTCCTCGGTCGGCGACGACAGGATCGTGCAAAAACCTTTTCGCGGCGGCGAGTTGCAGCGCAAGATCGGGCGATTGCTCGCCAGCGTGGAGCGGGCGGACTGAGCGCGTCAGCGTTCGCCCCTGGGCCTTATTCCTCGTCGGGATATGGACCCTTACCACCCTCCGCGATGAAGCGATCGATCCGCGCATTCAGCACCGGCAAGGGCACCGATCCAAGCTCCAGTACAACGTCATGGAAGGCGCGGATATTGAACTTCGACCCTAAAGCCGCCTCCGCCTTGGCGCGACCCTCGCGGATCGCCATTTCGCCCAGATAGTAAGACAGCGCCTGGCCCGGCCAGGATATGTAGCGATCCACCTCGGTCTCGATCTCATGGTCGGACAAAGCGGTGTTGTCGTGAAGGAAAGCGAGCGCCTGCTCGCGCGACCAGCCCTTGTGATGGATGCCCGTATCCACCACCAACCGCGCTGCGCGCCACATCTGGTAGCTCAGCATGCCGAACCGCTCATAGGGCGTCTGGTAGATGCCCATTTCGTCCCCAAGCCGCTCGCAATAAAGCGCCCAACCCTCGCCATAGGCTGAGATGTAGAGCGTCTGCCGGAACTTGGCCGCCGCCTTATTCTCCGCAGCCAGCGGTATCTGGAAGGCGTGGCCGGGCGCGCTCTCATGCAAGGTCAGTGCTGGCAGCTGGTAGAGCGGGCGCGACGGCAGGTCATAGGTGTTGAGCAGATATTCGCCGGGCCCCCCGCGGCCGGCGGTATAGAAAGGAGCAATGTCGGCAGGCACTGGCACGATCGCGAAACGACGGCGCGGCAGATGACCGATGAACTGCCCGACCTTGCCGTCGACCAGCTTCGCGATCCAGGCAGCGCGGTCGAGCAGCTCCTGCGGCGTATGCGCGTAGAAGCGCGGATCGGTCCGTAAATATTTCAGGAAGGCGGGCAGGTCGCCGCTGAAGCCGGTCTGCTGCATCACGCCCAGCATTTCGGCGTGGATCTTGGCTACTTCCGCCAGCCCGGTCGCGTGGATCTGGTCCGGCGTAAGATCGACCGTCGCATAGGCCTTGATCTGCGCTTTGTACCATTCCTGGCCATTGGGCAGCGCTTCGGCCGCGAGGCTGGTCCGCGCATGCGGAATATACTCGTCGCGAAAGAAGGCGAGCAGCCGGCGATAGGCGGGGAGATCATCCTGCTCTATCGTCTTGCGCGCCTCCGCCCGGAATGCCGCCTGCGTTTCCGCCGGGATCGTGGCCGGCATCTGCTTGAACGGCGCATAGAGGAAGCTGTCCTCCGCGGAGCGGACCTCCGCCGCCTGCGCCACGGATTGGTCGCGGCCGGCGAGCGTCACCCGGGGCGGCGTGAAACCGCGCGCCGCGCCAGCGCGCATATTGTCGATCTGCTCGCCGAAATAAGCCGGGATTTCGTGCAGCTGGTTCAACCAGTTGCGATAATCATCCGCCGTCTTGAATGGCGCGCGCGCAGTGTAGCCAAGGTCACTCCAGAAGCTGCTGTCCGAATTGACCGGCATTTCATAGTCGCGGAATTTCAGCGATTCGATGTGCGTCGCGATGTCGAAGCGGTACACCGCATAGTCGACCTTCGCCTCGGGGGAGAGCTGTGCCTGGTGTATCGCGTCAAGTTCGACCAGCACCTGCTGCAGATAAGCCAGCCTTTTCGCCTGCGCCGCTGGGCGTACGTCCTGCAGGTGCGGACCGATCCGTTCTTCATCCTCGCCGCCGCCGCTATCGGCGCGCGCCCAGGCATATTCGCGCTCGCTGATCGCCTTGAAGCGGAGGTCGTCGGCGGTCGCCGCTATCGCGCCGGTCGACAGGCAAAACAGAAAAACCGGTAACAGGCGCATGCTCGTCTCCGCCAGGATGATTGACTTGAAGCCGGGGACGGCCCCAAGCGCAAGCCATGCGCTTCTTCTCGGATAATGCAGCCCCGGTGCATCCAAGGGTCATGGCTGCGATGCAAGCGGCGGATGCAGTCGATACCGCTTATGATCGGGATGCGCTCAGCCGCGGCCTCGACGCGCGCTTTTCGGGCTTGTTCGGACGCGAGGTCGCCGCCTTGTGGGTACCGACCGGCACCGCGGCCAATGCGCTGGCGTTGGCGGCCTTGTGCCCGCCCTATGGTGGCGTGATCTGCCACCGCGACTCGCACGTGCAGAATGACGAAGGCGGCGCGCCCGAATTTTACACCCATGGCGCCAAGCTGATCCTGGGCGAGGGCAAGGGTGCCAAGCTCACGGCGAAGGAAGTGACGCGCGTTGCCGACGCGATCGCGAACGACGTCCATCGCGTCCAGCCGCACGCGCTGACGATCACCAACGCCACCGAATATGGCTGCGTCTACACGCCTGACGAGGTGGCTGCGCTTGGCGCGCTCGCCGGTGCGCGCGGCTGGGGCTTCCACATGGATGGTGCGCGTTTCGCCAATGCGATCGTGACGCTCGGCTGCACGCCGGCCGAACTGGTCGAGGGCGTGGACGTGCTGAGCTTCGGCTTCGTCAAGAATGGTGGACTTTCGGCTGAAGCCTTGGTCTTCTTCCGTCCCGATCTGGTCGAGGCGACCGAGCGTCGGCGCAAGCGCGCGGGACACCTTTTGTCCAAGGGCCGCTATCTCGCCGCGCAAATCCACGCGATGCTCGACGGCGACCTGTGGCTGGAGACTGCGCGTGCGGCCAATGTGCATGCACAGACCCTGGCCGAGGCCGCCAAAGGGAGGCTGATCAACCGGGTCGAGGCGAACGAACTCTTTCTGTCCATGACGCCCGAGGAAGCGGCGCGGCTGCGGGTGCAGGGCTTTCAATTCTATGATTGGGCGGCGGGCGAAATCCGGCTCGTCACGCATTGGGCGAGCGTGCCGCACGAGGTGGAGGCGCTCGCCCGCGCGATCGAAGCCCTGTGAGCGCCGCCGCACCTCTCGATACCGCCACCAAGGGGCGGGTGCTGATCCCGTTCGCGCTCGTCACCTTGATCTGGGGATCGACGTGGCTCGCGATCCACAGCCAGTTCGGCCCGGTCTCGACCGAATGGTCGGTGGCGTACCGGTTCGCGGTCGGCGCGATCTCGATGTTCGTGGTCGCGGTCGCGATGAAAGTGCCGCTACGCGTGCGCCTGTCGGATCATGTGCTCGCGGCCGCGCTCGGGCTGGTGATCTTCGTCATCAACTACAACTGCGTGTACGCGTCCGAGCAGCACATTACGTCGGGTCTGGTCGCAGTGATCTTCTCGCTGCTGGTGCCGCTGAACGCGATCCTCGCGCGCATCTTCCTCAAACAGGCACTGTCGCGTCCCTTCCTGATGGGTTCGGGCGTCGCGATGCTCGGTGTTGTCTTGCTGTTCGTGCACGAATGGCGCGCGGTTGACCACAATCCGCACGAAGTGACGCTGGGGATCGGCCTCGCCTTGATCGCGGTGACCTTCGCCTCGTTCGGCAATGTCTTTCAGGGCAGCGCGCGCGCGCGCCAGGTGCCGATGGCGACCTTGCTCGCCTGGGCAATGGGCTGGGGCGCATTGCTCGACGCGAGCATCGCCTGGGTGCGCACCGGCCCGCCCGTGCTCGACCTGCGGCTCTCCTACATTGCCGGCCTGCTCTATCTGGGCGTGATCGCGTCGGCGATCGCCTTCACGCTCTACTTCAACCTGATCCGGCAGATCGGCGCGGCGCGCGGCGGCTACGTCAACGTGATGATCCCGGTGATCGCGATGGGCTTCTCGACCTTGTTCGAAAGCTATCGTTGGTCGGTCGAGGCGGTGCTGGGCGGCCTGCTCGTGATCGCCGGACTGATCCTGGCGATGCGTGCGCGAGGGGATACGCCCGCACCGAAGAAGGCATGAGCGCGGCGCGACTTGGTTTCATCTGATACTGATTCGGGGTGGTGCCGCCGCCACGGGATGGCTTATCAGGCCGGCATGACCCAATTTGATCTGACCGAGGACCAGCTCGCGATCCAGGAGATGGCGCAGCGCTTCACCGCCGATGCGATCACCCCGCACGCAGCCGAATGGGACGAGAAACATCATTTCCCCCGCGACGTCGTGAAAGCCGCTGCCGAGCTCGGCTTCGGCGCCATCTATGTATCGGAAGAGTCGGGCGGGATCGGGCTCGGACGACTCGAGGCCGCCCTGATCATGGAGGCGATGGCCTATGGTTGCCCGTCCACCTCGGCCTTCATCTCGATCCACAATATGGCGTCGTGGATGATCGACAGCTTCGGTTCGGCCGAACTGAAGGGCCGCTATCTGCCCGACATGGTCACCTGCGACCGCCTCGGCTCTTATTGCCTGACCGAGCCAGGCTCAGGTTCGGATGCGGCCGCGCTCAAGACCAAGGCGGTGCGCGACGGTGACCATTATGTCGTGTCGGGCTCCAAGGCATTCATCTCGGGTGGTGGCGAAAACGAGATTTACGTGACGATGGTCCGCACCGGCGCGGACGGCCCCAAAGGCATCTCTGCCCTTGTCATCGAGAAGGACATGCCCGGCGTCAGCTTCGGCGCGCAGGAGAAGAAACTTGGCTGGCGCTCGCAGCCGACCGCGCAGGTCAATTTCGATTCGGTGCGTGTGCCCATCGCCAATCTGGTTGGCCAGGAAGGGGAGGGCTTCAAAATCGCGATGTCCGGCCTCGACGGCGGCCGCCTCAATATTGGCGCCTGCTCGCTCGGCGGCGCGCAGCGCTGCCTCGACGAGGCGATCGCTTATACGCGCGAGCGCCGCCAGTTCGGGCAGCGCATCGTCGATTTCCAGGGGACGCAATTCACGCTAGCCGACATGGAGACCGAGCTGCAGGCGGCGCGTACGTTGCTCTATGCCGCCGCCGCGAAGGTCACCGCAGGCGCGCCTGACAAGACCAAATTCGCGGCCATGGCCAAACGCCTTGCGACAGACACCGGATCGGCAGTGGTCGATCGCGCGCTCCAGCTTCACGGCGGCTATGGTTATCTCCAGGATTATCCGGTCGAACGCTTCTTCCGCGACCTGCGGGTCCACCGGATCCTGGAAGGCACCAATGAGATCATGCGCGTGATCATCGCGCGCGAGCTGCTCAAGCAATGACGGATGAGATTCTCGCCTACGCGGATGGAAGGGTCGGCCGCTTGAGGCTCAATCGGCCCAAACCGATTCATGCGCTCAATGAGCCGATGTGTCGCGCGATGATAGACGCACTGGTTGGGTGGCGGAGCGATCCCGAGGTCGAGCTGGTGCTGCTCGATCACGCCGAAGGACGTGGCTTCTGCGCCGGCGGCGACGTCCGAGCGGTGGCGGAGAGCGGCAAGACGGATGGCGTCGCGGCGCGTGCCTTCTTTCACGCCGAATATCAGCTCAACCACCTGCTTTTCACTTATGCCAAGCCGGTGGTGAGCTTCCTCGATGGAATTGTAATGGGCGGCGGCGTCGGTATCGGCCTGCCGGCGAAATATCGCATCGTCACCGAGCGGACGATATTCGCCATGCCCGAAGCGACGATCGGCCTATTCCCGGACGTTGGTGGTGGCTGGTACCTGTCGCGGCTGCCGGGGCGGCTCGGCCAGTATCTTGCGCTCACCGCCGCGCGCCTTGACGGCTCGGACGCTGCGGCAATCGGGCTTGCGACCCACTACGTCCCCTCCGACTCGCTGGAAGAGGTCAAGACGAAGCTGATCGCCGACCCGCGTAATCTAGAAGCGATTCTCCAGGAGGCGTCGTCTGCGCCGCCCGAAGCGCCGATCCTCGCTCAGCGCGACAAGATCGACCGGCTGTTTGCCGCCGACACGCTTGAGGAAATCCTTGCCGCGCTTGAAGCTGACGATAGCGATTGGGCTCGGCAAATCCTGGTCGGTCTGCGCACCAAGTCGCCGCAATCGTGCAAAGTGGCGCTCCGCCTGCTTCGCTATGGCGCGACCCGCACCGATTTCGCCGAAGAGATGGGCGTCGAATATGGCGTCGCGGCGCATGTTTCGATGCGCCATGATTTTATCGAGGGCGTTCGCGCCTTGCTTATAGACAAGGACAATGCGCCCCGCTGGGATCCGGCGACACCGGAAGGCGTCACCGAAACCATGCTCGACACCATCTTCTCAGCCCTGCCTGCGGATGAGGTATGGCAGCCGCTCAGGCTCTGACGGAAGGCAATCCGATGTCCGATTACGAAACAATCCTGATCGAACGCCACGACGCCGTCACGCTCGTGCGGCTGAACCGGCCACAGGCCTTGAATGCGCTCAACAGCCAAGTGCTTGGCGAGTTGATCCACGCCTTCGCCGATTATGACGCGGATGCCGCGCAGCGCTGCCTGATACTCACCGGAAGCGAAAAGGCTTTCGCGGCGGGCGCCGACATCAAGGAGATGCAGGCCCAGGGCTTCGCCGAAATGTATGGCAGCAACTTCTTCGCAGGTTGGGAGAAGGTCACCGCGACGCGCAAGCCCTGGTTTGCGGCAGTATCGGGCTTCGCGCTCGGCGGCGGATGCGAGGTAGCGATGATGGCGGACTTTATCCTCGCGGCCGACAGCGCGAAATTCGGCCAGCCCGAGGTCAAGCTCGGCGTCGGCCCCGGCATGGGCGGATCGCAACGGCTGACCCGCGCGGTGGGCAAGGCGAAGGCGATGGACATGTGCCTGACCGGCCGGATGATGGGCGCGGAGGAAGCTGAGCGTTCGGGCCTGGTGTCGCGGATCGTGCCCGCTGCCAGCCTGATCGAGGAAGCGCTCAAGACCGCCGCCGAAATCGCGGCGATGCCGCCACTCGCGGCAATCGCGGTCAAGGAAATGGTCAATGCGGCCTTCGAAGGCGGGTTGGCGCAAGGGATCAGTTTCGAACGCCGCCTATTCCACGGCTTGTTCGGAACCGCGGATCAGAAAGAAGGAATGAGCGCTTTCGTCGAGAAGCGGCCGGGCAACTGGACGGGCCGATAAGCTGTGATGGACGGTATTGAGTTCCTGTTCGCCGATCTGGCGGCAGTCGGCGCGTTTTTGGGGTTCGTGGTCGCGCTGATCGTCAATCGAAAGCCGATCTTGATCGGTACCGCAGTGGGCGTGACCGAGATGCTCGGCTTCGCGTTGCTGGCAGGGGGACCGTCAGACCCATCAGCCTTTTCCTTTGCTGCCGGCCTATCGCCATGCGCGTTGGTTCCGGCGATCATGGGTGCTGGTCTGGCCCGCGTCCTGCGCAAGACGTTTGATATGTGGAAGGACGCGAAGCGGTGAAGATCGGTTTTATCGGGCTCGGCAATATGGGTGGCGGCATGGCCGCGAACCTCGTCAAGGCGGGCCATGAGGTGCGAGCCTTCGATCTTTCCGAAACCGCGCTCGCGCATGCGGTCGAGAATGGCTGTGTCCGCATGGCCTCCGCGGGCGAGGCCGCGGCGGATGTCGATGCGGTCGTCACCATGCTGCCCGCGGGCAAGCACGTACGGCAGGTCTATGCCGAGAGCGTGATCCACACTGCGCCCGGATCGGCACTCCTGATCGATTGCTCCACGATCGACGTCGCCAGCGCCAAAGCGGTCGGCGCACAGGCCGCCGAGCGAGGCTATGCCATGGTCGATGCGCCCGTTTCGGGCGGCATTGCCGCAGCGAATGGAGGCACACTCACCTTCATGGTTGGCGGGTCTGACAACGGCTTCGCCCGAGCGCAGCCCATCCTGGCGGCGATGGGCAAAGCGGTGATCCATGCCGGCGTCAGCGGCGCGGGCCAAGCGGCCAAGATCGCGAACAATATGCTGCTCGGGGCAACGATGGTCGCGACGTGCGAGGCGTTCCTGCTCGCGAAGAAGCTGGGTCTCGACCCGCAGACCTTCTACGACATTTCGTCGAAGGCATCAGGCCAGAGCTGGTCGATGACCTCCTATTGTCCGGTGCCTGGCGTCGGCCCGGAAAGCCCTGCCGACCGCGGCTATCAAGGCGGGTTCGCCGCAGCCTTGATGCTCAAGGATCTCAAGCTGGCGATGGCTGCGGCACAGGACGCGGACGCGAGCGTGCCAATGGGCGCGGCGGCGGAGGCGCTCTATCAGGCCTTTGCCAATGGCGGCGGCGGCGGGCTGGATTTCTCCGCGATCATCCGGATGCTCGATGCGGAGGGGACGAAGGGTTAGCTGCACTCCTCGTACGCCCCCAATCCGTCAAGCCAGCGAACGCGGGCATCTCACGAGGGCTGCGTACCAAACCTGACGAGACCCCAGCTTTCGCTGGAGTGACGGGGTTCAGGAAAGCCTTAACTCAAAGCCTTCTGCCGGCGCCTTTGCACTGAGGATCCAAGCCCGATCGCCTCGCGGTACTTCGCGACCGTGCGCCGGGCGATGTCGAATCCCTTGGCGTTGAGAATCTCGACCAACTTGTCGTCCGACAGGATGTCACTGCCTTCCTCGGCGATCAACTTGGCGATGTGGCTTTTGACGGCCTCGGCCGAAACGCCTTCACCGTCCGCGCCCGACACGCCGCTCGTGAAGAAATATTTGAGCTCGAACAGACCGCGTTCGCAGGAGAGATATTTGTTCGAAGTAACTCTACTTACGGTCGATTCGTGCATTCCGATCGCGTCGGCGACGGTGCGCAAGGTGAGCGGTTTGAGGTGCGCCACGCCCTGCAGGAAGAAGGCTTCCTGCTGCTTCACGATCTCGGTCGCGACCTTGATGATCGTGCGCGCGCGCTGGTCCAATGCCTTGATCAGCCAATTGGCGCTGGCGAGGCAGTCGGTGAGCCAGGCCTTGCCGCTCTTGTCCTGTGCGCCCTGCGCAAGCTCGCTATAATAGCGGCGGTCGATCAGCAGGCGCGGCAGGGTCGCGCTGTTGAGCTCGATCGCCCAGCCGCCGCGCGTCTTGGCGACGAAAACATCAGGAGAAACCGGCGCTGCCCGTTCGCCCCCGAACTTCAGGCCAGGCTTTGGATCATAGCCGCGCAATTCGCGGATCATGTCCGCGAAATCCTCCTCGTCGACGCCGCACAGGCGGCGCAGCTGGGGCAGCTGGCCCTTGGCGAGCATCTCGAGATTGGCGAGCATCGTTGCCATGCACGGATCGTAGCGATCGGCTTCCTTCGCCTGGAGCGCGAGGCATTCGCCGAGATTGCGCGCACCGACGCCTGTCGGATCGAAGCGGTGGACGATCGCGAGGATCCGCTCCGCCTCATCCTCCTCGATCTCCAGCGCTTCAGCGAGATCCTCGAGCGGTGTCGCAAGATAGCCGGCTTCGTCGATCGCATCGATGATCCGGCTTGCGATCGCGAGCGCCCGTCCCTCGAGTACCTCGCCTGCCTGCGCGAGCAGGTGATCGGTGAGATTTGGAGCGTCCGCGGCCAGCGCGTCCATGTCGGGCCCGTCATCGGGCATCGCCCCGGCGAGCCCATCCATCCCGAGCTGACCGCCACCGCTCACCATGTCGGCGGCGCTGTCATGGTGGAATGTCTCGGCCTCATAATCGACGTCGAGCGGCGCGTCGTTCTGGGCATCGCCCGCTTCAATCAGCCGGTCGGCAGTCATCGGCTCGTCGCCATCGCCGCTGCCGTCGCCGTCTTCGCCGCGCTCCGCGAGTGCCTCGGCCTGCTGGGGTTCGCCATCCTCGCCGGCGGTGGCGAGCAGCGGATTCTTCTCCAATTCCTCGGCGATCACGCCTTCCAATTCGAGATTGGACAGCGCCAGCAGCTTGATAGCCTGCTGGAGCTGGGGCGTCATAACCAGCGACTGCGTCTGGCGCAGGTCGAGGCGGGGCGCGAGGCTCATGCGTGCGTCAGAGCGCGAAGCTCTCCCCGAGATAGAGGCGGCGCACATCCTCGTTGGCGACCAGCTCCTCCGGGCTTCCCTGAAAGAGCACGCGGCCATCATAGATGATGCAGGCGCGATCCACGATGTCGAGCGTCTCGCGGACATTGTGATCGGTGATCAGCACGCCGATGTCGCGGCGCTTCAGATCCTTCACCAGATCGCGAATATCGGCGATCGAGATCGGATCGATGCCCGCGAACGGCTCGTCGAGCAGCATGATCGAAGGTGATGCGGCGAGCGCGCGGGCGATCTCGCACCGGCGGCGTTCGCCCCCCGAAAGCGCCATGGCCGGCGCATCGCGCAACCGTTCGAGATGAAATTCGTCCAACAGGCTCTGGAGCCGTGCCTCGCGCGCGACCTTATCCGGCTCGGATGTCTCCAGCACCGCCATGATGTTCTGCGCGACGGTCAACCCGCGGAAGATCGACGTCTCCTGGGGCAGATAGCCGAGTCCCAGAATCGCGCGGCGATACATGGGCAAAGCGGTGACGTCGTTGCCGTCGAGCAGAATGCGGCCCTCGTCAGGCCGGACGAGCCCCATCACCGAATAGAAGCAGGTCGTCTTGCCCGCGCCGTTCGGGCCGAGCAGCCCCACGACCTCGCCGCGCGCGACATCCAGACTCACATCATGCAGCACCTGGCGCTTGTCATAGGCTTTGGCGATCGAAATGATCGACAGACCGCAGCCTTCGGTATTGCGCGCGGTGCAAGGCTGGAGTTCGACGATCGCGGTATCGGTCATGCTGGTTCTTTCAATCGCACGATTCGGTTACCGCAAGCGGGACGGGCTTGAAACGGCAAGTTTCTTGCATCGGCTAGAAAAGGCGCCGAATTGGCCGGAACCGTGGCGCGGCTGCCTATTTGGGTGGTGTGGTTCCGCTTGCCGGTGGCGCGGTCGTCGCCTGCGCACGCTTCGGGACAGTGAAGTGACCGGTGACGCGGCCACCCGACGCGGCCGTCGAACCGCCGGCAACCGCATTGCCGTCTACCGTCGCGCGGCCGCTGTTCATGTCGATCACCAGCCGCGCGCCATTCACGACATTCGCCCCGCGGGTCAGCGTTACCCGGCCGATCAAAGTGATTAGCTTCCGGTTGAGATCGTAAATACCGAAATCGCCCTTTGCGCGCTCGCTCGGCGAGACGACGGTAACGCCGCCGGACGCGTCGATCCGGTTGATCTGGGGATCGGCGCCGGGCGTAGTCGCGTGGCTGAAGGCAACCGTCATTCGGGCAGCATCCATCGTCATGTCGCCCTGGACGGCGTGAACATTGCCGGACCAGATCGCGCGATCGGCGCGATCCTGCACTTCGATATGATTGGACGTGATATCGATTGGCGCGTCGGCGTTGTGCCCCTTGAGCGCGGAGAAGCCCTGGCCGAGCGCCGGCGCGCCGAGCGCGGCGAGAGCGAGGATCGGCAGGATGCGGATCATCGCGCGGCTCTGGCCCGGCCTTGGACGATATGCAAGCGCGCATGGCCGTCGAGGCGAACGATATGGCGCTCCAGATCGGCGCTCATCCTGTCGCCCGAGAAATGGCCCAGCGGCATCGAGCCGTCGACCGGAGCGCGGCTATGGGCCATGCGCTCGTCCATATCGACGAACACATCGCGAGTCGTGACATGATAGCCATCGGCACTGTCGAATCGCACCGGTCCGTCGATCGCAATATTCTGATTATCCATGTCGTACCGGCCGCGATCGGCGCGCAAGGTGGCCGGTCCACCCTGCAGCTGGATGGTCGCGTCGAGTTGGGTTAGATGCACGATCGGGTCGCGTGAGGTCGCCTGGACGGCGGAAGCTGCTTCCAACGTGAAGGCCTCGCCCTTGCTGTTCTCGCCGCGATAGGTGGCGCGCGTGACGCGCATTCGCTCGCTCGCCACGTCTACCCGGTCCTTCGACAGGACGAAGCTGATGTCGCGTCCGACCGTCAGCGGCGCCAGGGCGAGGAAAGCCGCCAACACCCCGACCGTCATCGGCAACATGATTCGCAGGGTCGCGATCAAGCGATCGTGGCTGCTGCCCGCGGCCGCCCAGATGCGGCGCTCGCGGCGCTGCTGCTCGGCAAGTTGCGACACTGCTGGCGCGCCTCAAATGTGCGCGAATATGTCGATCTCCGGCCACCCGGCGAGATCGAGTTCGGCGCGCGCGGGCAGGAAATCGAAACAGGCCTGTGCCAGCGCCATGCGATTCTCACGACGCAGCCGCTCGTCGAGCATCACCCGCATCTGGTGGAGATAGCGCACGTCCGACGCCGCATATTCCTTCTGCGCATCGTTGAGTTCTCCGGCGCCCCAATCCGACGATTGCTGCTGTTTGGATATCTCCTGGCCGAGCAGTTCGCGAACCAGCTCTTTCAAGCCGTGGCGATCGGTATAGGTGCGAATCAGGCGCGAGGCGGTCTTGGTGCAATAGACAGGGGCTGCCCACACGCCGAGATAATGCCGAATCGCGGCGAGATCGAAACGCGCGAAATGATACAGCTTCAGCCGGTCTGGATCGGCGAGTACCGCACGTAGGTTCGGCGCCAGATAATCACTGCCGGCTGAGAAGCGGACGAGATGTTCGTCCCCGCCTCCGTCCGATATCTGGACCAGGCACAGCCGGTCGCGCAGGGTGTTAAGCCCCATCGTCTCGGTATCGACCGCGACCGGGCCAGGGGCCAGCGCCCCGGCCGGCAGATCTTCTTCATGCAAATAGACGCTCATAGGGGGCAGATAGGCGCGTGACGCGGAACGCTCAATGCTCTCGATCATTTCGGTCCTGCAATGCGGCAAAACCACTCGCGGTCTGGACCAAAGTTCTGTAAGAGCCGAGATTGGCTTGGCATGACTGCCGCGCCGCAAGGTTCGCGCGTCGCCCGCCCGGCGTCCGTGGATGGAATGGCAGGGGCGAATTCGGGAAGATTTTGACGGCATGAGTTTCGATCGTGGGCGTCGCGGGCAGCGCGGCAAGGACAAGCGCGACGGTTTTGGCGAAGAGAGCAGCTTCGGCGAGTTCGGTGGCGGCGGTGATCGCTTCGGCGGCGGTGGCGGCGGTGGCGGCTATCGCGGTGGTGGCGACCGTTTCGGCGGCGGTGGCGGCGGCTTCGGCGGCGGTGACCGTTTCGGCGGTGGCGGTGGTGGCGGCGGCGGCGGTTATCGCGGCGGCGGCGGTGGTAGCGGCGGCTTTGGCGGTGGCGCCGGCGGCGGCGCTCGCGGCATGCCTGCGCAGGTGATCGGTGAGGGCAAGGGCACGGTCAAATTCTTCAACGGACAGAAGGGCTTCGGCTTCATTGTCCGGGATGATGGCGGTGAGGACGTGTTCGTCCACATTTCTGCGGTGGAGCAGGCGGGCCTGACTGGCCTGGGTGAAGGCCAGCAACTGGCATTCAGTCTGGTCGATCGCGGTGGCCGGATCTCGGCGACCAACCTGCAGCTTGAGGGCGAAATCGTTCCGGTTCAGGATCGCGGCGCCCCCCCAACCGGTGGTGCTGGTGCGGGCGGCGATCGCGGGCCACAGCGTCAGCTGACCGGCGAACGCGCGAGCGGCGTGGTCAAGTTCTTCAATGCGATGAAGGGCTTCGGCTTCATCCAGCGCGATGATGGCCAGCCGGATGCGTTCGTGCATATCTCCGCAGTCGAGCGCGCGGGCATGCCGACGCTCAATGAAGGCGATCGGCTCGAATTCGAACTCGAGGTGGATCGCCGTGGCAAATATGCTGCGGTTAATCTCTCCCCCTCTTCGAGCTGATCAAAACGAAGCATCTGACAAAGGGCCCGGCTGCAGCGATGCGGCCGGGTTTTTTGTTTGTGCGCGCAACTTGATCCGCTGAACATCTCAGGCGTTAAGCGATCGCATGTCTGCCGCGGGAACCAAGATGCGCCTTCTCATCCTCTCGTCCGCTCTTCTCGCCTGCTCGTCGTTGGTAGCGGCCGTGCCCGGGCCCCATGTCCGCGCGCAGAACTTCGACCAGCTCGAGAAACCATTACCCCTGCCCTATGACGAGCAAGCGGACGCGATGGCGGCGGTCGCCAGAGCCCGTATTCGTGCGCGCGCCGCCCATAAATTGCTGCTGATCGATCTGGGCGGAAACTGGTGTCTCGACTGCCGTATTCTGGCGGGAACGATGGATCTGCCGGAGGTCGCGGCGTTCGTGCGTCGCCATTTCGAATTGGTGTCGGTCGACATCGGTCGCTTCGACAAGAATCTTGCAGTACCAGCGCGTTACGGAATCACCCAACGGCTGGAAGGGGTGCCGAGCCTGCTCATCGTCGATCCGCGCAGCGATCGCCTGATCAATGTCGGCCATGTCTCGGCGCTAGCGGATGCCCGGAGCATGACACCGCAGGCGCTCGCGGACTGGCTCGCCCAGTGGGCTCGCTGAAGCGGCGAGCTAGGTCGTAGAGGGTTGATCGGCGTACAGAGCCTTCGCGAGCGAATCGCGAATCGCGATCAGCTTATCCATATCAACGGGCGCCGTGGCGCGCGGCGCCGAATCGGCGGGTTCCTCGGCATCTCCGCCCTGCGCGAGCAGCTTCTGCACGCCGCGCATCGTATAGCCTTCCTGGTTGAGCAGGCGGTCGATGCGCCGGGCTAGGGCGACGTCAGCGGGCCGATAATAACGGCGATTGCCCGCGCGCTGGAGCGGGCGGAGCTGCGGAAAACGCGTCTCCCAATAGCGCAAAATGTGCTGGGGCAGACCTAGCTCCGCCGCCACCTCGCCGATCGTGCGAAACGCGCCTTCCGCCTTGGCAGAAGGGTCCGCCACCTCAGCCCGCGCGGACGATTCTGTCGCGCAACGTCTGGCTGGCGCGGAACGTCAGCACCCGGCGCGGGGCGATCGGCACTTCGATGCCTGATTTGGGGTTGCGGCCGATTCGCTCCGCCTTATCGCGCAGCACGAAGGTGCCGAAGCCCGAGATTTTCACATTCTCGCCATTGGCGAGCGCCTCGCACATATGTTTGATCACCTGTTCGACCAGGCTCGCGCATTGCGAACGCGGCAAGCCGATCTCCCCATGCAGGATCTCGGAGAGATCCGCCCGAGTTAAGGTATTCGCCGCCATCAAATCTGCTTCGGCCATGCTTCCCCCCCACGCCCGTCACCGGTAAGCGGCGGAGCTTAGCCGCAACAGCCCCAGAAAAACAAGTCGTTGGGGCGGATTCTGTCCGCTAAGGGCAGATTTCTGGGTTGGGGGCGGGCCGGGACTCACTTATGGTCACCGTGCCTGGTCCTTCAGCACAGCGGAATCCGTCGCCAGACGGTAGAGAAAGGCATGTCGCTCGGCTGAACCGAGATGGAGATGGCCCAGCTGTTTGCGTTGTGCGTCGGTGAGGCGGAAGCGGACATAACCACGCTGTCTCAAGCAATCGTCGACCTTGGCCTGCATCAACCCAGCCACGTCCCTCATCCTGGCTTCAGGGCGCGTTGCCTCAACGATGCGGGCAGATTGCGTCACGATATCTAGCACCCGGGGACCCATCGCGTTCGTAAGGTCCGTCTCATTGGTCTGAAGCTGACTGGTCGCGCCCTTGAAAACCTGCGCCGCCTCGGTGTTGGAAACATCCATATAATAGCCCGCCCGTCCGCAAGTGATCGCGTCAATGCGATACTGATCGATCGACACACCGGGCTTCCCCCAACTCACCGCCTCAGTCCGGGCGGCGGCGAGAGGAGCGGACAACAGGCACGCAGCGGCAACCGCATATGGCAAGGATTGGTGCATCATCGCCTCCTCGGACGGATCGTACGAAATACGGCCGAATCGGAGTGCTGCAAAGTTTGGAGGGAGATTGCCAGCCAATATGGAGGCAAGTGGCTCAATAGCGTGCGACCGCCGCGCCCCATGTAAATCCGCCGCCCATCGCCTCGAGCACGATCAGGTCGCCACGCTTGATGCGGCCGTCGCGCACCGCGACGTCGAGCGCGAGCGGCACCGATGCGGCGGAGGTGTTGGCATGCTCGTCGACGGTGATGATCACGCGCTCGGGCGGTAAGCCGAGCTTGCGTGCCGTCGCATCGAGGATACGGCGATTCGCCTGGTGCGGGACGACCCAATCAATGTCGCTGACGGTAAGGCCGGCTTTGCCGATCGCTTCCTCCAGCACCGCAGCCAGATTGACCACGGCGTGGCGGAACACCTCGGATCCCTTCATCCGCAGCTTGCCGACGGTGCCGGTGGTCGAAGGACCGCCATCGACGTACAGAAGCTGGTTGTGCCGCCCGTCCGCATGGAGCGCCGTCGAAAGCACGCCGCGCCCATTTTCTTCAGCGGTCAGCACCACCGCGCCCGCCCCATCGCCGAACAGGACGCAGGTGGCGCGATCCTGCCAGTCCAGGATGCGGCTGAACGTCTCCGCGCCGATCACCAGCGCCTTGGTGCTGGTACCGCCGCGAATCATGCTGTCGGCCACTGTTAAGGCATAAAGGAAGCCGGAGCAGACGGCGGCGACGTCGAACGCGACGCAATCGCGGATGCCGAGCGCGTCCTGAACCTTGGTCGCGGTCGCGGGAAAGGTCTGGTCGGGGGTGGCCGTCGCGAGCACGATCAGGTCGATCTCGCTTGCGCCGATTCCCGCTGCTTCGATCGCCTTGAGCGCGGCTTCGGTCGCGAGCGTCGCCGTCGTTTCCCCTTCGCCGGCGATATGGCGCGCGCGGATTCCCGTCCGCTCGACGATCCATTCGTCCGACGTATCGACAGTCTGCGCGAGCTCCTGATTGGTGACCCGGCGCCGGGGAAGGGCCGATCCGGTGCCAGCGATCGCGGCGCGTCGGCTCATGCCTCGGTCGGCTCGGGCATGCGGATCGCGGAAAGGTCGGCGGCGATGCGATGGGTGATTCGGCCGCGCGCAAGCTTGGTCGCGACCTCGATCGCGTTGGCGAAGCCCTCGACTGAAGTGCTGCCGTGGCTCTTCACCACCGTGCCGTTGAGGCCGAGGAAGACCGCGCCGTTACGGAGGTTGGGATCGAGCCCCTTGCGCAGCAGGGTGATGGCCGGCTTTGACAACATGAAGCCGAACTTTGACCGCAGCGAGCTTTTGAATGAACGGCGCAGCAGGTCACCGATGAAACGCGCGGTTCCTTCAGCCGTCTTGAGCGCGATATTGCCAGAAAAGCCGTCGGATACGATCACGTCGGTCTCGCCGCGGCCCATGCCGCTCGGCTCGACAAAGCCATCGAAAAGCAACGGGAGGTGATCGGCGGCACGCAGCATCGCGGCGGCATCGCGCAACGTGCCCGTACCCTTCAGCTCCTCGGTGCCGATATTGAGCAATCGCACGGTGGGCAGCTCGGTATCGTGCAGGATGCGGGCATAAGCGGCACCCATCACCGCGAATTGGAACAGGTTGCGCGCGTCGCATTCGGTGTTCGCGCCGAGATCGAGCATCACCAGATCATGATCGCCGAGCGTGGGCAGCAAGGCCGCCAAGGCCGGCCGGTCGATGCCTGGGATGGTGCGCAGCGTGACCTTCGCCATCGCCATCAACGCGCCGGTATTCCCGGCGGAGATGGCGGCATCGGCAAGGCCTTCCTTCACCGCGCCGATCGCCATGCCCATTGAGGTTGTCTTCATGCGCCGAATCGCTTGGGAGGGCTTATCCTCGCCCATGATCCGGTCCGGCGAATGATGGATCGACACGCGATTCGCAAATTCGCGATGGCGCGCCGTCTCGGCGCGCAAAGCCGCTTCGTCACCAAACAGTGTGAAGCATATGCCGGGGTCGCGCGACAAAGCCAACGCGACGCCGGCGATCGCAATCGCCGGCCCGCCATCGCCTCCCATCGCATCGATCGCGAGACAGGGACCCACGCTCAAACCCCCGCCGTTACCGTCGATCAGTTGCCGACCGGCAGAATCTCGCGACCGTTATAATGACCGCAATGGCCGCACAGATTGTGGGGCTGCTTCAGCTCGCCGCAATTCGGGCATTCCTGGAACGATTCGGCGCTCAGCGCATGGTGGCTGCGGCGCATGTTCCGCCGTGACGGCGAGGTCTTTCTTTTAGGGACTGCCATCTCGGCACCTGTTCCATTTGTCAGAAAATGATAGGACGCGCTTCGCCGATGGCCATTGCGGCAAATGCCGCGGGCCTCCGGCTGGGCGCGTCGCGAAGGCGCTGCCCTATAGCGATTTCGGCCCGCGTTGCAAGGCCGTGCGAAGGGGAAGAACTATCATGCATATCGCCGCCGCACCGCAGATTACGCTGATCTTTGCAGCCGCACTTGGCCTGCTCAACGTCTGGCTGGCTATCCGGATCATCCGCGTCCGCGTCTCGCACAAGATATCGCTCGGCAATGGCGATCTTCCCGGAATGGAGGCCCGTACGCGGGCCCACGCAAATTTCGGCGAATATGTGCCGATGGCGCTGATCCTGATGGGCCTGATCGAAATGAACGTCGGCGCTTCCCGGTGGCTGTGGGGCGTGGGCGCGTTGCTGGTGGTGGCGCGAGTGCTGCATCCGTTCGGCATGGATCGTCCGATGCCCAATCCCTATCGTGCCGCTGGTATGATGCTGACGCTCGCGAGCCTGCTGATCCTGATCGGGTGGGCGATCGCGATCGCGTACGGAATCCGCCTCTAGCTTCGGCCGAGCGCGCGATCTCCGACAAAGGGATTATTCTGTCGCTCATGGCCGAAGCTGGACGTCGGGCCATGGCCGCAGACGAAAACGGTATCATCGCCGAGCGGCCATAACTTTCCCGTGATCGACGCGATCAGATCGGCGTGATTGCCGCGCGGAAAGTCGGTCCGTCCGATCGAACCCTGGAACAGCACATCGCCGACCTGGGCCAGCTTCGATTCCGGGTGGTGGAACACCACGTGCCCGGGCGTGTGGCCGGGACAATGATAGACGTCGAGCACCAGCTCGCCTACAGTCACCTGGTCCCCGTCGACCAGCCACCGGTCGGGCTCGAACGGCAGGGCGTCGATCCCGAAGCGCGGCCCATCCTCCTTGAGGCCCGCAATCCAGAAGCGATCCTCCTCGTGCGGGCCCTCGATCGGAACGCCGAGCTCCTTCGCGAGCGCGGCGGTGCCGCCGCAATGATCGGCATGGCCATGCGTCACGAGCAATTTCTCGATTGTGACACCCGCCTGGCTAGCTGCTGCCTTCAGCCGCGGCAGCTCCCCGCCCACGTCGATGAAGGCTCCGCGCATTGTCTTCGTGCACCAGATCAAGGTGCAATTTTGCTGGAAGGGCGTGACCGGAATGATCGCGGCGCGGAGCGGCGGTTGGGAAGCCATAAGCGGTAAATGGCGTCCGGTCGCGACGGCGGCAAGCAGAACCATATGCTCGCCCCACGCGTTACGGCGCCAGCCTGCACGAGGCCAAACAGGAAGGAACTAATCCATGTCTATCCGCACCCGTGCCGCGCTCACCGCGGCGACCGCTTTGATGTTCGCAGGGCCCGCTTATGCCGCGCCGCCGGCAGCCGAGTTCGTCGCCAAGGCGGGCGCCAGCGACCTTTATGAAAAGACGTCGAGCCAGCTCGTGCTCGCGAGCACGCACAATCCCGGCGTGCGCAGCTTCGCCAGTGAGATGGTGAAGGATCACACCAAGAGCACGCAGATGGTTAAATCGGCCGCGCTGCGTTCCGGCCTCCATCCGAAACCGCCGGTGCTCGACGCCAAGCAGAAGGCAATGGTGGCCGATCTACGCAAGGCCAAGGGTGCCGACCGCGACAAGGCTTATCTCGACCAGCAGAAGCAAGCCCATGCCGAGGCTCTCAGTCTGATGCAGGATTATGCCGCTACGGGTTCCGACGCGGCGCTGCGAAAAGCGGCGGGCCAGATTGCGCCGGTGGTCCAACATCATATCGAGATGCTGAACGGCATCCATTGATCTGACCCGCGGCGCCGCATCGACGCGGCGTCCGCATGGTTGCCGCGAGGCGCCCGAGCGGGCACAGCGGGGCGATGTTTGCGCCCGGCACGCCCTTCGTTCTGCTCGACGATGCCCGGCCGGACGGCCGCCACCTGATCTATTCGAAGCCGGGCGAGATCATCGTCGCGCAGCGCATCGAACAGATCAGGCCGGCGCTCGCGCGGCTGCGCGCGGCGCTGCAGACTGGACAGCATGCAGCGGGCTGGCTTGGTTATGAGGCCGGGCACGCCATCGAGCCCAGGCTGGCCCGGCTCGCGCGGCCAGGCGAGGCCCTGCCGCTGCTCTGGTTCGGCCTGTTCGATTCGGCCGAAGAAGTTGACGAGGAGGATCTGGCCTCCCTGCTGGGCGACCCGGACGGCGCCTGGTGCGGTGCTGCGCGGCCGAACATCGCCCGCGGCGTCTACGACGCCGCGCATGGCCGCGTGCAGGCTTTGATCGCGGCTGGAGACATCTACCAGGTCAATCTCAGCTTCCGCGCCGACGTGCCGGTTCAGGGCTCGCCGTTAGGCCTCTATGCGCGCCTGCGGCGCAGCGCTCGCGCAGGCTGGGGCGGGATCGTGCATGATGGGCACAATTGGCTTCTGTCGTTTTCGCCGGAGCTCTTCTTCAAAAGCGATGGTACGCATGTGGAGGCCCGGCCGATGAAGGGCACCGCGCGACGCGGCAGCGATCCGGCTGAGGATGCCGTGCTCGCGGCGGCGCTGGCGGCCGACCCCAAGCAACGCGCCGAAAATCTGATGATCGTCGACCTGATCCGCAATGATCTGTCGCGGGTCGCCGTCCCGGGCAGCGTCCTGACGCCCGAACTTTTCGCGGTTGAGCATTACCCGAGCGTCCATCAGATGGTGTCGGAGGTGGAGGCCCGGCTCGCGCCCGGACGCGATGCGATCGATCTGATCGAGGCGTTGTTCCCATGTGGGTCGGTTACAGGCGCGCCCAAGCTGCGCGCGATGGAGATCATCGCGGAGGTGGAGGCGGACGCGCGCGGCCCCTATACGGGCGCGATCGGCGCGCTCGCGCCCGATGGCAAAGCTGCGTTCAACGTGGCGATCCGCACTTTGGTGCTGGAGGAGGGAAGGGATGAGGCGCGCATCGGCTTGGGATCGGCAGTGGTCGCGGATTCGACCCCAGAAGGCGAATGGGATGAATGCATCACCAAGGGCGCGTTCCTGATTATGGATCGACCGCGCTTCGACCTCTTCGAAACGATGCGATTCGAGCCCGACGAAGGCATCACGCGTCTCGACGAGCATGTCGCCCGCCTCGGTGCCAGCGCAAAGGCGTTCGATTTTGCGTTCGACCGCCATGAGATACGAAATGAACTTCACGCGGCGACATTTCGCCTGACCTTGCCGTCCCGCGTACGGCTGGTGCTGGGGCCGAGCGGCGCCACCGCGATCGAAGTGACTGCCCTGCCGGTGACGCGGCCTGAACCTTTCCCGGTGCGGGTCGTGCCGCTGCCTGTCGGCGCCGATGATTTTCGCCTGCGGCACAAGACCACCGACCGCGGTTTCTACGCCGAAGCTCGAGCCAAGGCGGGCACGTTCGAGGTCATTTTCGTACGGCCTGACGGCCTGTTGACCGAAGGTAGCTTCACCACATTGATGGTGCCGCGGGACGGCCAGCTCGTGACTCCCCCACTGCAACTGGGCCTGCTGCCTGGCATCTGCCGCGGCGCGATGATCGCAAGCGGCGAAGCGGTCGAGGGCGAATTGCGATTGGCCGACCTTTCGGGCGAATTCTTTCTCGCCAACGATCTGCGTGGGCTGATGAAGGCGCGGCTGGGGTGAGTTTATGCGGCTGATGCTGAAGCGACGGCGTCCAGCTTTGCCGGACTAAAGACTAAGGCGGTTGAAGCGCGCGCAACGCGCGGTCTATAGCGCGCCCGCCTTCTTTACCTCTGGCAGAAAGTTCCTGACCGATGAGCCTCATCTCGGCCGCGCTTGGCCGCATCAGCCCCTCGCCCACGCTTGCCATGACCAGCCGCGTGCTGGAGCTGAAAGCGCAGGGGATCGACGTGATCGGCCTTTCGGCGGGCGAACCCGATTTCGACACGCCTGATTTCGTCAAGGAAGCCGCGATCGAGGCGATTCGCGCCGGCAAGACCAAATATACCAACGTCGACGGCACCGCCGAGCTCAAGGCCGCAATCGTCGCGAAGTTCAAACGCGACAATGATCTGAGTTATGAGACGAGCCAGATCAGCGTCAACGTCGGCGGCAAGCACACGCTCTTCAACGCGCTGGTGGCGACGGTCGAAGCGGGCGACGAGGTCATCATCCCGGCACCTTATTGGGTCTCCTACCCCGACATCGTCCAATATTGCGGCGGTACGCCGGTGGTGGTGCCCGCGGGCGCGGCGCAGAATTACAAGCTGCGCCCCGAGCAGCTCGAAGCCGCAATCACGCCGCGCACCAAGTGGCTGATCCTGAACTCGCCCTCCAACCCGACCGGCGCGGCCTATACCGCCGCCGAGCTCAAGGCGCTGGGGGACGTGCTGCTCCGCCATCCGCATGTCTGGGTGATGGCCGACGATATGTACGAACATATCGTCTATGGCGATTTCACCTTCACCACGATCGCGCAGGTCGTGCCCGAACTTTATGAGCGCACGCTCACCGTAAACGGCTGCTCCAAGGCCTATGCCATGACCGGCTGGCGGATCGGTTTCGCGGGCGGCCCGGTCCCGCTGATCAAGGCGATGGCCAAGCTCCAGTCGCAGTCGACCTCAAACCCCTGCTCGATCGCGCAGGCGGCGGCGACCGCCGCGCTCAACGGCCCGCAGGATTTCCTCGCCGATCGCAATGCTGCGTTCGAGAAGCGCCGCGATCTGGTCGTGTCGATGCTCAACCAGATTAACGGTCTGCATTGCCCACGCCCTGAAGGGGCCTTTTATGTCTATCCGGACGTCTCGGGACTGATCGGCAAACAGACGCCCGCCGGCAAGGTGATCGACAGCGACGAGGCGCTGATCGATTATTTTCTCGACGATGTGCGTGTCGCCGCGGTGCACGGCGCAGCCTTCGGCCTCTCGCCTGCGTTCCGCATTTCCTATGCGACGTCCGAGGCGATCCTGACCGAGGCTTGCGAGCGCATGCAACGCGCCTGCGCGGCGCTGCGCTAATCCTTTTGCCGTCACCCCGGCGAAAGCCGGGGTGACGGGAGGCAGATCCAGACCGCCTGAGATGCCAGCTTCCGCTGGCATGACGGGCTAGGATCAACTCAGCTCGTGCGTGAGCGTGATCTCGCAGTTCAGCACCTTAGAGATCGGGCAATTGTTCTTCGCCCCCGCTGCCACCTCGGCGAACTTGTCAGCATCGATCCCTGGCACCGACGCCTTGAGCGTCAGGTCCGACCGCGTGACCTTGAAGCCCTCGCCATCCTTGTCGAGCGTCACCGCGGCTTCGGTCTTGAGCGTCCCGTCGCTGAAACCCTCGCCCGCGAGCGCGAAGGACAACGCCATGGTAAAGCAGCTCGCATGCGCCGCCGCGATCAGCTCTTCGGGATTGGTCCCCTTCTCGTCGCCAAAGCGGGTGCCGAAACCATAAGGTGTCTCCTCAAGCACGCCCGACTGGCTGGACACATGGCCCTGGCCCAACTTGCCCAACCCTTCGTAGCGGGCGGATGCTTTGCGCGTAGGCATGATATGTCTCCCTGCGTTGTAACCGGTCCAACGTTCGCCGCGTATGTTTGCTGCGCGGGCTGCGGCTACTAACCATTCAGCCTGCCCCACTTATATGACGCTTACCCAGTCGGAGCAGAACGATGCCCAAATCCTCCTCCTTCCTTGCCGCCGCTGCGCTCGGCCTCGCGCTGACCTTCGCCTACGGCACCGCCGGCACCGCCGCGGAGCGCGCGGTCCACGCTCCCGCGCCGATCGTGACAATTGCCAGCACCGCACACACCGAAACCGCGATCTTCGCGGGCGGCTGCTTCTGGGGCGTGCAGGGCGTGTTCCAACATGTGAAGGGCGTGAAGAGCGCGGTTTCCGGCTTCACCGGCGGCGGCGGCGATACGGCCCATTATGATCGCGTCTCGGATGGCAATACGGGCCATGCCGAATCGGTGCGTGTCGTCTTCGATCCGAACCAGGTTAGCTATGCCGATCTACTGCGCATTTATTTCTCGGTCGTGGCCGATCCCACCCAACTTAACGCCCAGGGACCCGATGTCGGCACCCAATATCGCTCGGCCTTGTTCCCGGCGAGCGCAGCCCAGCGCAAGGTAGCGGCGGCTTATATCGAGCAGCTTCGCAAGGCGCACCTCTGGGCGAAGCCGATCGTCACCCGGATCGAGCCGCTCGCGCCCTTTTTCCCGGCGGAAGGTTATCATCAGGATTACCTGACGCTGCACCCTGATTCGGGCTATATTCGCTACAACGATCTGCCCAAGCTTACCGCGCTCAAGCAGCTCTATCCGCAGCTCTGGCGCGAAAAGCCGGTGCTGGTGAACGGCTGATCTCCATCATCATCTCGGCTTTCGCCGGGAACAGGATCGAAGGGCTCAGGCCGCCAGCGGAAACCTGAGCAGCTTGTTCTCGATCGGCACCAAGGCCTGGGCCGGTGCGCCGACTGCGCGGATGATCACGGGATCGTCGGCGTCGAGGCCGCCGGTCAGTGCGCCGAAGGCCGGCAGGATCAATTTGGTTCCGCTCGCGACGAAGCAGCGGCGAGCGACATTACGGCCGCGCACATTGAGGCGCAGCTTGGGGTGAAAATGGCCGGAAAGTTCCGGGCGCGTCTCTCGAGGATCCGCTTCGTGGCGCAACACCAGCCCATCGACCACCGCTTCCTCGGCCACCGCGCCGCCACAATGATCCACCAGCACCGCATCGTGATTGCCCGTGATCCAGGTCCATCGCGTCGCGGCGGTGAGCGTGGTCAGCCGCTCGCGCGCCGCGGGCGGTAGCCGTTCGCACCCTTCGCGATCGTGGAAGCTGTCACCCAGGCACCAGATTTCGCGAGCGTCCGTCTTGCCGTGCAGCGCCGCCAGTTCGGTCAGCGTCGCGATCGAATCATAGGGCGGCAGCATCTGCCCGCCACGCGCATACCAGCTCGCTTTTTCGAGATGCAGGTCGGCGACGAGCAGCGCGCGGCGCGCGGGCCAGAACAACGCGCCCGGGCCGAGCGCCGCCAGCTCGACGCCGCAGAACGAAAAGTGAACCATGGCCTGCTATAGGCAGGGTCGGGAGGTGCGCGCAACCAGCTGTGGCGAAGCCAATGTCGGCCAACCATATCGCTAAGGGCGCGCTTTCCTTTTTTGCCTTCAACGGCTAAGGCGGCGCGCTTTTTCGGTATATCGCAAGACTAGAGGACTTCGCTTGGCGAAAGAAGAATTGCTGGAAATGCGCGGACAGGTGGTGGAGCTTCTGCCCAACGCCATGTTCCGCGTTAAGCTCGAAAACGATCATGAGATCCTCGGCCATACCGCCGGCAAGATGCGCAAGAACCGCATCCGGGTGCTGGTTGGCGACGAGGTTTTGGTCGAGCTGACTCCTTATGATCTGACCAAGGGCCGGATCACCTATCGCTTCAAGTGATCCGCAGCCGGCCGGCCGTCCCGGCGCGGGCCGGGATCCGCCGAAAGCCTGCGGCATGCGCCTGATCCTCGCCTCGGCCTCGCCTCGCCGCCTTGATCTGCTGGCGCGGATCGGTGTCGCGGTCACGGAAGTAGACCCAGCCGAGATCGACGAGACTCCGCTCCCCAACGAAAGAGCCGCCGATTATGCCCGCCGCATCGCGGCGGCCAAGGCGGCGGCGGTGGCGCCGCGTCATGCCGGCGCGGTGGTGCTCGCCGCCGACACGGTGGTCACGGCAGGCCGACGCATCCTGCCCAAGGCAGAGAATGAAGGCGAGGTCGCGGCTTGCCTGAAGCTGCTCGCAGGGCGCCGCCATCATGTACTGAGCGCGGTCACGGTGATGGACGCGCTTGGCGTCGCGCGCCATCGCCTGTCAGACACCATCGTAACGTTCGGGCCGCTCTCCGCCGCCGCGATCCAGGCTTATGCCAAGAGCGGCGAAGGCGTCGGCAAGGCCGGCGGTTATGCGATCCAGGGCCGGGCCGAGGCCTTCGTGCGGTTCCTTTCCGGAAGCCATTCGGGCGTGGTCGGGTTGCCCTTGTTTGAAACCCGCGCGCTGCTGATCGCCGCCGGCCTGCCCCTTGGCTGAGTGGCTGTACGAGCCCGGTATCGGCGAGAATCGGGCTGCCCTGATCGAGCGCGGCCGCATCCTCGAAATGGCGATCGAGCGCGATGATGAGTCCGGTCCGCGTGCGGGCACGATCCTGCCCGCGCGCCTTGTCCGTAAGGCTGATGCGTCGGGACGCGGGATGGTGACGCTGGAGGGCGGCGTCGCCGCTCAATTGACGCCGGTGCCGGCTGGCTTGACCGAGGGCGCCGTGCTGATGGTCGAAGTCGCGCGCGAGCAGCTATGCGAAGGCGCCGAAACCAAGCCCCCGCGGGTCCGCCCCGCCCCGGCAGGGGCAGGTGCGGCGGAAGGCGCCGATCTTCGCGGCCGAATCGAGGCGAGCGGCTTCCCCGTCCGAGTCATCGGTACGGGGTCCGATCTGCTCGACGAAGCGGGCTGGACCGAAGCGGTCGAGCAGGCTGCGAGCGGGATCGTCGCTGCGCCCGACGTGCTGCTGCGCATCGTGGTGACGCCGGCAATGACGCTGATCGATGTCGATGGCGCAGGCGGAGCACGCGAGGTGGCAGTTGCCGGCGCCCGCGCGGCGGCCGAGGCGATCCGTCGATTCGGGATTGCAGGATCGATCGGAATCGACTTGCCGACCTTGCAGGCCAAGGCCGATCGGCAGGAGGCGGCGACCGCGCTCGATGCGGTGCTGCCGCAGCCGTTCGAGCGCACCGCCGTCAACGGTTTCGGTTTCCTCCAGCTCGTTCGGCGGCGGGTGCGCGCCTCTTTGGTTGAGCAATTGCAGGCTGATCCACACCGCGCAGCGGCAATGACCTTGTTGCGCACGGCCGAACGCACCAAAGGGCGCGGCGAGTTGCGCCTCCATGGCTGTCCGCCGGTGATCGCCCGGATTGCGGCGCGGCCGGGCTGGATCGACGCCCTGGCGCTACGCACCGGCGCGGCGATCGTCTTGCAGCCAGACGAAGGGCTCGCCATATCCGCCGCATATGCCAGCCGCGCCCACCCGTGATCGATCCGCCTGCCCCTTGTGCGGCAAACCGGCCAAGCCGGAACATAAGCCTTTCTGCAGTCAGGGTTGCCGCGACCGCGACCTGATTCAGTGGCTGTCGGATGGCTATCGCATCCCGGCGGGCCCCGCTGAAACCGACGAACAAGATTCCGCTTCGAACGGGCTGGACAGTTAGTCGGAGCGGCCTCTATAGGCGCGCCTCCCAACGCTCCTGTGCCCAGGTAGCTCAGTTGGTAGAGCACGTGACTGAAAATCACGGTGTCGGCGGTTCGATTCCGTCCCTGGGCACCATCTCCCCGACAATTTCCAGGCCTTACCCGCATCGGGAATCACTCTGTCGGACGGCGGCTCTTAATTGGTGCGCCCTTGACCTCCGGCCGCCAAAGGAACCTACCTGATTCTCGGGGCTTTCGGGCTGCTCCAGTCTTTGTTGCAAGGAGCCTTATGCGCGGCACCGATCTGATGACCCATTCCAGGGTCATCCTGCACCCCAACCCCTGCCGTACCGTGGTCCGCCCGTTCGAGCCCGGCGATCCTGAAGGATATGTGGTCGAGGGGAAACCACGCCAGCACCGGATCGCGGAGCGCATACTCTCGCTTAACGAAGAGGATCTGAAGGCCGAGCTGGACCGGATTACCGCTTCGTTCACGGGTCGTCAGGATGATGTCGAGAAGCTTCTCGAGCGCCGGTTCGACGAGGAGGTTGGCGGCCTTGGCCTTCCCGACGGCAATGGCCTGAGCCACGTGCGCAAGCTCGTGATCGGCGGCTATTTCTGCGAGGAATTCTCGTTCGAATCGACGGCGCTGTTCAATCCCAGCATCGTGGTGAGCCACGACCAGTCGGGGCTCGACGAAGGCACGATCCGCTTCTTCATGTCGCTGCGCGGCATCGGCGAGGGGCATGTCTCCTCGGTTACCTTCCGTACCGGGACCTGGACACCCGCCAGCGGCGAAATCGCGATCGACGATCCGCTGCCCGCCGGTATCCCCCCGCAAGTCGAGCGCCGCGAAGGCGAAGAAGGCTGGGAAACGCTCTATCTCAGCACCGGCGGCGCCCGGGATCTTTCCGAAACCGTGCTCTTTCCCTTCACGTCCGCGCAGCGCCAGGGCATCGAGGATTTGCGGCTCTGCCCTTTTCAGGAGGAAGACGGCCGGATCGCGCATCTCGGCACCTACACCGCCTTCAGTGGATCGGAGGCGCGGTCCGAATTGCTGCGCGTCGGCGACGATCTGCAGCATTTCGAGATGCACCCGCTCAAGGGCAGCGCGGCGAAGAGCAAGGGCATGGCGCTCTTCCCGCGCCGGATAGACGGCAAATATGCGATGCTCGGCCGCCAGGATAACGAGAACGTCTGGTACATGACGTCGGACGATCTGCTCGTCTGGAACGATGGGGTAAGGATCATCCGGCCCAAATATAGCTGGGAATTCGTCCAGATGGGCAATTGCGGCTCGCCGATCGAGATCGACGAGGGGTGGCTGGTGATCACGCACGGCGTGGGATCGGTGCGCAATTATTGCATCGGAGCGAGCCTGCTCGACAAGGATGACCCGACCAGGTTGATCAAACGGATGCCACTCCCGCTCGTGCATCCCAGCCCCAAGGAGCGCGACGGCTATGTTCCCAACGTCGTCTACAGCTGTGGCGCGCTGATCCATGATCGCACGCTGCTGCTGCCTTACGGCGTCGCCGACAGCTTCACGACCTTCGCCACGGTGAAGGTTGATGACGTGCTGGCGGCGATGGTCTAGCCGCCCCGCATCGCCTAGAAGGGCGACGCGCGGCCTCGCCGCGGTCGGGAGACGGAATTGATGAAAGTGCTGCGCGGCCTCTGGAAGCTGCTGGTCGGCGTCAAGGACGCGCTGGTGCTGCTGCTCCTGCTCTTCTTCTTCGGCATCCTCTATGCGGGGCTGACGGCGCGACCGAACCCGAAGCTCGCGTCGAGCGGGGCGTTGCTGATCCGTCTGGATGGCGCGGTGGTGGAGCAGCCCGAGGATGCCGATCCTGTGGCGATCCTTTCCGGCAACGGACCGGCGAGCCGCGAATTCCGCCTGCGCGACGTGGTGCGCGCGATCCGTTTCGCCGCGACCGATCCTGCTGTGAAGGTGGTCGTGCTCGATCTCGACAGCTTCACCGGTGGAGGCCAGGCGGCGCTGGCGACGGTTGGCGGCGCGCTCGACGAGGTACGGCGTACCGGCAAGCCCGTGCTCGCTTATGCCACCGGCTATACTGACGAGGGCTATCAGCTCGCGGCGCATGCCAGCGAAATATGGCTCAATCCGATCGGCGCGGTATTGATTGCGGGGCCGGGCGCCCCTCACCTTTATTATAAGGGCCTGCTCGACAAGCTCGGGGTCACCGCGCACGTCTATCGGGTCGGCAAATTCAAGTCGGCGGTCGAACCTTTCATCCTGACCGGGCAATCGCCCGAAGCGCGTGCGGCGAATCAGGCGCTGGCGGATTCGCTCTGGGACAGTTGGCGCCAGGACGTGACGCAGGCGCGCCCCAAGGCGGCGGTGGCGGCCTACGCTGCGGACCCTAATGCGGCATTACAGCGTGCGGGTGGCGACAGCGCGAAGGCGGCCCAGTCGGCGGGTCTGATCGACCAGCTTGGCGACCGCATCGCATTTGGCCAGCGCGTGACCAGTCTCGCGGGCGCGGATGGCAGCGGAGCGCCGGGATCCTTCGCCAGCCTTCCGCTCGCTAATTATCTCGCCGCACATTCGGAAGTGGACGGCGGCAAGGTTGGTGTGCTCACCGTTGCCGGTGATATCGTCGATGGGACCGCCGGCCCGGGCAAGGCGGCGAGCGAGACGATCGCGAAATTACTGACTCAGGAGCTCGGCAAGCAGCGCATCCGCGCGCTGGTGGTGCGGGTCGATTCGCCGGGAGGTTCGGTGACCGCGTCGGAACGGATCCGTAGCGCGATCCTCGCCGCCAAGGCGCAACATCTGCCGGTCGTAGTGTCGATGGGATCGGTAGCCGCATCGGGAGGCTATTGGGTCTCGACCCCTGCCGACACCATCTTCGCCGAACCTTCGACGATCACCGGATCGATCGGCGTATTCGGTATCATCCCGACCTTCGCTGGGACGCTTCAGAAACTCGGGCTTTCGGCCGACGGCGTCGCAACCACCCCGCTTTCGGGTCAGCCCGACGTCTATCGCGGCACCAGCCCGCAATTCGACGCGCTCGTCCAGACAGGGATAGCCAATATCTATGGCCGCTTCACCGGACTGGTCGCGCAGTCCCGTCACATGTCGCCGACCCGAGTCGACGAGATCGGGCAGGGCCGCGTCTGGGCGGGCGGCATGGCGCGCCAGATCGGGCTGGTCGACCGGTTCGGAACGCTCGACGAGGCGATCGCCTTCGCCGCGAAGAAGGCCAACCTGGCTGGCGCCGATGCGCGCCCGCGCTGGATAGAGCCTCAGCCGAACAGCTGGAAGAGCCTGCTGCGGGAAGTAACCCAGAAGCGCGATGGCAGTAGCGACGCCGCGGCGGATCCCTGGACCCGCATCGCGCACCGCCCGCAGGACCTGCTGGCGCGTGCGCTCGCGGATGCGCAGGCGCTGGCGTTCGGGCCGGCGATCCAGGTCAGGTGCCTCGAATGCGGCGCGGCCGAGCCCGCGCCGGCTAGTGCAAAGGCTAGCTTGGGCGCGCTGGTAGCGAAGCGGTTCGGCTTCTGATTCCCACCCCTCGCCCGCGCATGAAAGTTGCTTTAGAGGCGCTCGCCTGATGGCGAAGATTGAAACTCCGCGACCCATTCGCGGCACCCAGGACATGCTCGGCGAGCAGGCTCAACGTTTCACGCATGTCGTCGAGACGTTCGAGCGCGTGCGCAAACTCTATGGTTTCGGGCGAGTCGAGACGCCGGTTTTCGAGGCGACGGCGGTCTTCTCGCGATCGCTCGGCGAGACCACCGACGTGGTTTCGAAGGAAATGTACACGTTCGAGGACCGCGGCGGCGACAGTTTGACGCTGCGTCCGGAGTTCACGGCGGGCATCGCGCGCGCTTATTTGACCGAAGGCTGGCAGCAATATGCACCGCTCAAGGTCGCGACCCATGGCCCGCTTTTCCGCTACGAACGCCCGCAAAAGGGGCGGTTTCGGCAGTTCCATCAGCTCGATGCGGAGATAATCGGGGCCGCCGAACCGGCGGCAGATGTCGAACTTCTCGCCTTTGCCGACCAGCTTTTGCACGAATTGGGGGTGGCCGATGGTGTCACCTTGCAGCTCAATACGCTTGGCGACAGCGCCACTCGGGACGCTTGGCGGCAGGCGTTGGTCGCGCATTTCGAAGGCGCGCGCGACGCGCTTTCGGAAGATAGCGTCGAGCGTCTGGCCAAGAATCCGCTGCGGATACTCGACAGCAAGGACGCCCGCGATCGCCCGGTCGCGGATGCTGCGCCCGATATTGATGCTCATATGTCGAGCGAAGCGGGGGCCTTTTTCGACGCGGTGACCAAGGGGCTGGATGCGGCCGGCGTCAAATGGACGCGCAATTCGCGGCTGGTAAGGGGCCTCGATTATTACCGGCATACCGCGTTCGAATTCGTGACTGACCGGCTGGGTGCACAAGGCACTGTGCTCGGCGGCGGCCGCTATGATGGACTGATCGAGACGTTGGGCGGAGCGCACACACCGGCGGTCGGCTGGGCGGCGGGGATCGAGCGGCTCGGGATGCTGATCGATGCCCCGAAGCCGCCGATTCTGGATGCCATTCTTGCCGTTGAAGACGACCGCGCACTTACCGAAGGGCAGCGCGCATTGAACCATCTGCGCCGCAGTGGTTTCTCTGCCGATATGATCGCCACAGGCTCACCTCGGAAGCGATATGACAAGGCCGCCAAGGTCAACGCGGTCGCGCTGATCAGCCTCAACATGGACGGTGATCGCGTGACGATTAATAGCCGGTCGGCCACGCCATCCGAGAAATTCCTGGCAATTCAAAGCGCGCTCAAGGCGCTGAACGGTTCGGCATGATCACGATCCCGCCCGACCGCATCCGCCAGATCGAGGCGCGTCGCGACGAGCTGGCGGCGCAGATGGCACGCAGCGACCTGCCCGCGGACCAGTTCGTCAGGCTCTCCAAGGACTATGCCGAACTCGAGCCCGTCGCCAACGCCGCACACGACGTGCGCCGGCTGCGCCAGGAACGCGACGCGCTCGCTTTCATGGTCGAGGAAGAGGGCGATCCCGATCTGAAAGCGATGGCGGCGGACGAGCTTTCGGCGCTTCGCGAGCAGCTGGAAGTTGCTGATCGCAAGCTCGCATTGGCTTTGCTGCCGAAAGATTCGGCGGACGAGCGTTCCGCGATCCTCGAAATCCGCGCCGGCACCGGCGGCGACGAGGCTGGGCTGTTCGCGGGCGACCTGTTTCGCATGTACCAGCGTTATGCCGATAATCAGGGCTGGCGGGTCGAACTGATTTCGGCATCGCCCGCTGAAATGGGCGGATTCAAGGAAGTGGTCGCGTCGATCACCGGCGCGGGCGTGTTCGCCAAACTGAAATTCGAAAGCGGCGTCCATCGCGTCCAGCGGGTGCCCGTCACCGAAAGTGGTGGGCGCATCCATACCTCGGCGGCGACGGTGGCGGTACTGCCGGAGGCGGAAGAGGTCGACGTCGCGATCGATGAGGCCAGGGATCTGCGGATCGACGTCTATCGCTCATCTGGTCCCGGCGGCCAATCGGTCAACACCACCGACAGCGCGGTCCGCATCACCCATTTGCCGTCCGGATTGGTCGTGATCCAGCAAGACGAGAAATCGCAGCACAAGAACAAGGCCAAGGCATTGAAGGTGCTGCGCGCGCGGCTCTACGAGCAGGAGCGCGAGCGGCTGGCCAGCGCGCGTGCCGGTGCGCGCAAATCCATGGTGGGTTCAGGCGACCGGAGCGAACGTATCCGCACCTATAATTTTCCGCAGGGCCGCGTGACCGACCACCGTATCAACCTGACATTGCATCGACTGCCCGAAATCCTCGAAGGGCAGATGGATGAATTGATCGGCGCGCTGATTGCCGAGGACGAGGCCAGCCGTCTGGCGCAGCTCTCCGACTAGGGCGACGGGGGATGATCCCGCTCCTGCTCCTCGCCGCCGAAATCGCCTCGGCCAAGCCCAAGATCGGCCCGATCGAGAAGGAGCACAAGATGGTGGTCGAGGCGGTGCGCGGCTGTCCCGAGGACGAAGAGGGCGTGATTGTCGTCTGTTCCAGGGACCGCGGCATTGCCGAAGCCTATCGCCTGCCCAAGCTCGACCCGCGCTTCGATCTGCGCCTGCGCCCCAACGGACGCGGCGCGCTCACCGACATGGATGTGGGCGCAGGCGGCGTCGGCTCCTGCTCGACCGGCGGCGCGAGCGGCGCGACCGGCTGCAGCGTGCGCGAGGAAAATGCGTGGGCCGCGTGGAAGCGACAGCAGAAAGCCGAAGCGCACGCCTACGAGGATCCCAATTGAATATTGCCGAGGCGCTGGCGCAGGCGGCGGATCGGCTCCGATCGGTGAGCGAGAGCCCGCGGCTTGATGCGGAGCTGTTGATGGCGCACGCGCTCAATATCGGCCGCGAGCGGCTGTTGCTTGATCCGTCCGCGCGCGACCTGCCGGCTGCGTTTGCGGCGATGGTCGAGCGGCGCCTCCGGCATGAGCCGATTGCCTACATCCTCGGCCACCGCGAATTCTGGACGATCGATCTCCTGGTCGGTCCGGGCGTGCTCATCCCGCGTCCCGACAGCGAGACGTTGATCGAAGCGGCGATCGCCCATTTCGATCGACGCGTACCGAGGCGGATCCTCGACATGGGCGTGGGATCGGGTGCGTTGCTGCTTGCCGCGCTGGCGCAATGGCCGGAGGCGACTGGGCTCGGGGTCGACATGAGCGAAGCCGCACTGGCGATCGCACGGGCCAATGCAGAACGGTTGGGCATGGCCGGCCGCGCGCGAATCGAACGCGGCAGTTGGGAGGCTGCTGCGACGGGCGACTATGATCTGGTGCTGTGTAACCCGCCTTATGTGGAGGCGGGTGCCGTATTGCCGCCGGACGTGGCGGATTATGAGCCCGCCTCCGCGCTCTATGCCGGAACGACCGGGCTCGACGAATATCGCCGGATCGCGCCCTTGCTGCGGCTCCCGGCTGGTGGTGTCGCTTGCGTCGAGATCGGTGCGACACAGGCGAGCGAGGTGTGCGCCTTGTTTCAAGCAGAGGGGCTGATAACCCAGGTTAAAGCCGACCTCGCAGGGCATGACCGCTGCGTGATTGTCACGTCTTTATCGTGATTACCCTCTTGGAATCCTCCGAGCTTATGACTAAATGGGTGCGGGGATTGGGGCGTCGCTAAGGAAGCAGACCCCCTTGCCCACCCCCAAGGGCTAGGCCGCCAATTGGCGTCTCAGCAGAGAGGCTCGGGAGGCCGCGCTTTGGATTTGCGCGCCCTTGGCCGTCACACCTTGGAAGGGTTGGGCTGGCATATTCGCGGACGAGTTGTCCGGATGACCTCCGGGGATGGCCCGGATTGGAGTGGTGAAACGTACCACCAGTGACGAGGATTAGACCAAGTTGATGAACAATCGTCAGAACGGTCGCAGACGCGGCCGTGGGGGACAGCAGGCGCGTAACGGTCAGCCTGGTGGTCCCGATCGCGGGAATCGCCTCGACAATCGCGCGCGCGGCAACGCGGCGCAACTGCTTGAGAAGTACAAGAATCTCGCGCGCGACGCGCAGATGCAGGGCGACCGCGTCAACACCGAATATTTTCTCCAGTTCGCGGATCATTATTTCCGCGTGCTCAACGAGAATCGGGTTCGCTCCGAGGAGCAGCGTCCACGCCAGGGCGATTATCGCGATGAATTCGGTGGCGAGGAAGAAGGTAACGAGGCTGCGCAGCAGCAGCGCTTCCATGGCCGCGAAGACCAAGGCGACGACGATGGCTGGGATGACGGCGAGCAGCCGCAGGTGGAGCAGCGCGAACAGCGTGAGCCTCCGCGCGAACGTCAACCCCGTCAGAGTGAAGGCGAGCGTGGTGAGCGTCCCGAGCGGCAGGGTCGTGAAGGCGGCCGCGAGCGCGGCCGGCGCAACGGAAACAACCCGAGCGGCAACAGCAATGGCAACAATAATGCGAACGGCAACGGCTTCTCCGCGCCGGACTTCCTGAACGAACCCATTTCGCCGCGCTACGATCTGTCTGCCGACGACGAGTCGGAAGAGCGTTCGCAGCCGGTCCAGGCCGCACCGGAGCAGGATGACGAAGCAGCGCCGAAGCGCCGTCGCGCGCCCCGCCGCCCGCGTGGCGAGGCTACCGCAGAAGCCTGAGGATCTATTTGTAATCTCGCTATAGCGAGACCTGGAGCGGCACCGGCCCGCACCGCACCCGACCCAGTCAGCTCATGCTGGTTGAGACGGGATGTGGTGCGGGCCGGTTTCGCAAGATGCCCCCTCGTGTGTATTGGGAGGGGAGCTGGAGGACGCCACGGCTTCCCTTCCCGCGTCTGAAGTGGGATAGCGAATCCAGGCCCGACTCTCGATCGGGCGCGGGTAAGGAGAGGCGGCATGACGCTCGCAAGGATTCTCCAGCAGCGTGAGCGCGAAGTGATCAGTGTCGCGCCCGACACTCCCGTTCGAGCCGTGGTCCAGCTGCTCGCCGATCATCGCATCGGCGCCGTCCCGGTCGCCGAGGGTGATCAGGTAATCGGTATCATGTCTGAACGCGACGTGATCTATTCGCTCCGCCGCGATGGAGCCGCGATCCTCGAATGGCCGGTAGAGCGGGTTATGACCCGGCCTGCGATCACCGTGGAATCCTCCCTCTCCATCCTGGCGGGCCTGTCGCTGATGACGCGGCGGCGAATCCGTCATCTGCCGGTGGTTGATGGCGGCCGCATGATCGGATTCATCTCGATCGGAGACCTGGTGAAGGCGCGGATGGACCATATCGAGGGCGAGGCGGAGGCGTTGCGGGCCTATATTGCGGGGTGATTCTCGCCCGATTGGCGTCGGCTGGACGTCGGCGGGGAGTTGAGGCCCGCCGCTAAGCCACGGATTTTTCGCTGTTTTCCGGTCAAAACGGAGGTCGCGCAACAAAATTGCAATTTAGCGGTTGACGGGCCGGGGCCTCGGACATAGATAGCCCCTCGTCAACGGCGCTTCGCCATCGAGCGGAGCGCGGTTCACCGCTACATCGGCATCATCCCTCCTCTCCTGGTAACAGGAGGGAAGGAAAGGTGCCGGTTGAGCGGTTCGCTCTTTCTCATTGTAGGTTAGATGAAGGGACATGTGGGCGGCGGCCCCGGGTCCGACGGCTTCAAGGCGTCGGGTGCTCGGTAAATAATGCCGTTCCAATGAGTTCCACCGGAGTTCGCTCCGATGGGATATCATGTCCTAATACACACCATGTATTTGTGCAGGAACGGCTCCTTGAAAGCGGCCTACTGCGTTGCGGGTTTTTCCCCCGTGGCGCGATTGGTCGTTCAAAAACTTGAGAGTTTGATTCTGGCTCAGAACGAACGCTGGCGGCATGCCTAACACATGCAAGTCGAACGAGACCTTCGGGTCTAGTGGCGCACGGGTGCGTAACGCGTG